>Ga0210398_10000084_pt1 | contig 119601 bp, 109 predicted proteins | sample IncBWC4OmetaG_FD_161047 | JGI IMG/M metagenome (GOLD analysis project Ga0210398, IMG submission 161047) | Forest soil microbial communities from Barre Woods Harvard Forest LTER site, Petersham, Massachusetts, United States - Inc-BW-C-4-O | ecosystem: Environmental > Terrestrial > Soil >... | reverse complement strand
AGAACAGCGACTCCGTCTTTGGCTGCTGACCCATCATCATCGGCTACCTCCTGCCGCGCTGATTAGCACAACAGGGGATAGTCACCGCAAATAAATCTGCTCCCAATCCGACTTTTTCAACAGACTCGGAAGTTCTTGGGCGCCCTTACGGCGACAGGCCGATGCGTTTGAGAACGGTCGTGAATACGGGTTCAGCTCCTCTGGCTGCGGAGTACCCGGAAGGACTTGTCAGTAATCCGAGCAATACCGAGTGCATTCCGAATCATCGCTGTGTTACGTTCCGCATATGCCCCCTGATTGCCTATTCTGCAATAACTCTGCGGGAAGCCAAGAACACCTTTGGGCCGCATGGATCCACAAGCGCGAGGATTTTGGGCCTCTGAAGGTGACCATCGGAAATTCAAAGCAAGAAATCAGGAATGATCCAGAACAGAAGATCGACACAGTTTGTGGCGATTGCAACAACGGCTGGATGAGCCGAATTGAAAACAAGAACAAGCCGATCATCGCATGTACTCTTCAGGACCTGACAATCCCGCTCGACCGCCAACAGCAGACGCTGCTTTCAAACTGGGCCCTCAAGACCGCGATGGTGTTTGATTCTGTAAAGAATCCGGAGTCGAATCCGAGGTTTTATTTGAAGTCTGATTGCGTGATCTTCCGTCAGCAGCGAATCATGCCAAATCGCGTCCGTATCTGGATTGGCCGATACTCGCTGTCTTCGCTTGGAGCTTACGGTACGGATGTGGCAATTGTTTTTCCAGGTGACTCGAAAATCGGCATCGGCACAGCCACGACAATTGTCATCGGCCACCTTGCTGCGCAGGTTTTTGCGATGCGCGTCAATCCCGAACATAGGAGCAAGGAGATTGCTGACGTTCAGCCGAAAACAGGCGATTGGGACGACATGCTTGTGCAAATTTGGCCCATCACTAAACAGTCCGTAATTTGGCCCTCTAAGATTCCATTCAGGAATGGTGGTCCGCACGGGATAGCTACGCTCATGGACCGCTGGAGGATCGGCATAGGGGTTCCGTACACTCCAACAGCGTAAGCTGTCTTTCTCGAAAACCGGCCTGGAATAGTAGAATGCCGAGCCGTGAGCGAACCTCACGTCGGAACGAGCGCTTTTACGACAGTCGATCGGGAGACCGTCGCCGTCACCATGATGCGGAGCGATGATCGAGCGCAGGGACCGATTCGTCGTCCGCGACGCCGGTCGTCCTGTGCCGCAAGTATCGGAACGTGGCGGTGATTTGTGAGTAATCGAATCTGGCGAGCGGCCAACATTCCCGAGTTCCTTGGCGTGGTAACCGACATGACTACACCTTGGTTCCCTGAAAAAACCTGGGGGCCTTGGTTCCGCGGACAATGCGAAGCAACCTGGGGGCTCGTCCCTACGCTTTATCGCTTCGACCCGAAGGGCAGAGGGATCCGTGTCCTAGAAGACGAAATCCGACAGGAATTCGAGGTACGAGCGCCGAGCCTGACCAACGAGCGACCGCGAAACATGTGGGAGTGGTACTCCTTAATGCAGCATTCGGGCGCTCCTACGCGACTTCTCGACTGGACCGAGGGCGCTCTCATCGCGCTTTATTTTGCGGTCAGGGACAAACGAGACACGGGAACAGATGCCTCCGTGTGGGTTCTCGATCCTTGGGAGCTAAACCGAGCGGTTGTGGGTGTTGCTGAAGTGATCGCGCCGGGTGCCGATGCGGGTGTTTTGAAAGAGCACTCCGATCGGTATAAGAAGTGGCTGCCCGCTCGATACGAGATTGACAAGGACCTCGAGGTAGAAATGCCTGCGGCGATCTATCCGACGCACTTCGATCGCAGAATCAGTTCTCAGCGATCTTGTTTTACGATTCACGGCTCGGCCAAGAACGGGTTCGATCGATTGCCGAAGCAGGCAGAGGCACGCCTCGCGAAAATCATTATTCCCAGTTCTGCCGCGTGCGAAATCGACCGCGCCCTTTCGGTCGCCGGAATCGATGAAATCACGATCTTTCCAGATCTAGACGGGCTCGGTCGATGGCTGGCGGCGGTGCTCCGGGATGAGTCGGCGCCATGAGAGGCCTTGGCAATCGCATTCACATCTTTTTGGGCAAGCCACAAAACGCCCGCTGAGCCGACCCCTTACTAACACCCATTTCTGCCACAATTTCGCGCCACGAGCGCCCGTGTGCGCGCAGGGCGCCAATCCTTGCGGCGTCCACGGCTACCCGGGGCCTTCCCAGGCGTTTTCCCTTGGCCCGGGCGTTCCGGAGGCCAGCTTTTACGCGCTCCGCGATCAAGCTACGCTCTAGCTCCGCAACTGCACCGAGAACAGTGAAAACCATCTTGCCGGTCGGCGTGCTGGTGTCCACCTGCTCGGAGAGTGAGACAAATTCCACGCCGAGAGCTTTGAAAGTTTCCAGTGCTCGAAGCAAGTGCGATACCGAGCGAGCGAAGCGGTCGAACCGCCAGACCACCACAGCGTCAAACCGGCGGCGGTGCGCATCGGCCATGAGCCGGTTCAGTTCCGGCCGGCTATCTTTAGTGCCTGAGATTCCCTCATCGACGTACTCGCCGGCAAACTTCCAGCCGCGTCGCTCGATGTATTCCCGGAGCTCACGCGTCTGCATTTTCGGGTCCTGTCCGTTGTTCGCGGTGGAGACTCGTGCGTAGATCGCAGTCCTAACCGGGCGGGAACGTGAATTTTCTTCATGTAGAATCTTACGAGCCATGTGGCCTCCTAGATGGGTCACTCGGTTAGGGGCGTGTCGGTGTTAGACGCACCGGCGCGTCCCGCTTAGTTCGATTTCTTGGGTCTTCCCTGGCCCTTCCAGTAAATTTTCTTTTTCGCCCTTCTCAATCGAACCAGATCCGATTTCGTCCAAAGCCTAACAGTGACTTTGCCGAGAGACAGCGCCTTTGGTGGATTGATCTTGCCGTTTGCGATCCACGCTTGCAACGTTGCCCGCGAGATTCCGACTCGCTTGGCGGCATCTCCCGTTGAGTAGGTTTGTGATCTCATTGCGTGCGACACTAGCGGACTCTTGACAGGTTGTCCAGTCTTTCTTATCCTGAAATCGAACTGGCGCAACTGTGCGCCGGGAACTCGGCCAGGAGTTGTTTATGGGACGAAAACAAGCGCGAAGGCGATCCACTGGCCTCGGACTGCATACCCACGGCACGACTCCTCAACCGTACATTCCGAAATGGAAACCGAATTCCGTGCAGAAGCAGTTTCTGGACAGTTTCGAGCGGCGGACGCTTCGGGAAAACAAGAGTCCCACGGAGGCGAAACACGCGCGATTGGCTTTGGCGGGAATTATGGGGGAAGAAGCTATGTGGGGAACTCCTCGTGAACAAGAAATTCGCAAGGCAATCTATGCAGATGATCGGGCTCTGGGTTACCTGCAACTCCTCACGCGCGAGCCCGGAGAAGAATCAGCAATGATCATTAGGGTCTCGATGTGGGCGTATGCCGGGGAACGGCATCCAGCAATGGAAGACGACGTTAGGGAACTTTTGATACCACGCGATCAAGTACTGTCATTTTTCAGGGAGCGCGGTAGCCGAGGGGCGAGTCACACGGAGCTAGTGAAGACGTGGCCTCACTACGGCACCGCAATGAGTGATCTCAGGCAGTTAGGATTCCAATTCGAGAGCAGCCGAACGAAAAGCGCCGGCGGTGACGAAGATTTCCGATATGTTCTAAAGAAAGATGTGAGGAATCATCGATTTGTTAAGCAGCACGAGGCATATGCCCAAATCGCCCGAACCATTGAAAAATTGGGGAGGCCCGCCCCGCTTCAAGAAGCATGTCGTCACGCGGGGATTATGGCGAGGACAGAAAGACTGTCAGAGCGTCATTTGCTTGCCAGCCCATTGACGTTCAGGTGGAAAGGGCTTGTTGAAGATGACATCCTCAGAGTCGCTGGTAAGCATTTGAAGCGCGTAACGTATTTGATGGCAGTTGCACAAAGGGCCGTTTGGCATTCCGCCCAGAGCACGGATAGCCTAAGTAGGGTACTGTTCGAGAGATTACACAAGCGCGCTCAGCGCTCTTCAAAGAAGTAGGACATTCCGGCAGTTTGGTTCCTTCCATTTGTCCCACCCCCCAATCGAAATTCTTGGGTAGTCTCGCCCTACCTCCGAAGGAGGAGCAGTCGATTTAGCGTGACCGCAAACTCAACCATCGAGCGACCACTTCCACATAGTGCTGAAGCCGAGCGGGCCGTGATCGCTTCGGTCTTTCTGGACAGCCCGGGCATTCACGAAGCAATGCTACAGCTCGAACCGAAGGACTTTTTCCTACCGCAAAACCGTGTCATCTACCGACATATGGAGCGCTTAGTTGAACAAAGCAAGCCTCCTGACATTTTGTTGGTGTTGGAGTCATTGACGTCCAGCGGCGAGATCGAGGCGGCGGGTGGCCCTGGATATCTCAGCCAGATCCCGGATGGAATGCCGCGAATCAGCAATCTCAAGTCTTACGTCGAAATCCTCAAGCAAAAGACTCAGTTTCGGGAGTACGCCTACACCGCCAATGCGATCTTGGAGATGGCTCTGGGTGCAAACCGCAATTTTTCGGAGGCCGTCGAAGGAATTACCAATCTTTCTGCCCAGCTTAGGGAAGTAGTTGGGCAGAAACGAATTCTAAGATTTAGGTCGGGGGCCGAGATAGCTATGGCCACGGATGACCGGATTGAATGGATTGTGCCTGGGTTTGTCGTCAGGGGATGCATCACTGAACTCGGAGCAAAGGTCAAAGCCGGCAAGACCACGCTAATCATGAAACTGGTGCGTGCCGCGGCTGACGGGCTCGAGTTCCTCGGCAAGACGACACTGACGACGCCAACCGTCTACTTGACAGAACAGCCGGCCGCTTCGTTCCGGCAGGCGATGGAACGAGCGGATCTTCTGGGGCGCGATGACTTCCATGTCCTCCTCCACTACGAGACGCGAGGGATGCCATGGATCGATGTGGCTGCGGCAGCCGTAAAAGAGTGCAAGCGCGTCGGCGCTTTCCTGCTCGTAGTCGATACATTGCCTCAGTTCGCTGGTCTCAAGGGCGATTCCGAGAACAATTCCGGCGACGCCTTGGCCGCGATGGAGCCTCTCTCACGAGCCGCGGCCGATGGTATAGGCGTGATCCTGGCGCGTCACGAAAGGAAGTCGGGCGGAGAGGTGGGCGATTCGGGGCGTGGCAGTTCAGCCTTCGCCGGCGCTGTGGACATTGTTCTCTCTCTCCGCAAGCCCGAAGGGAATTCCAGGAAGAGTCAGCGAGTAATTCAGGCTCTTTCCCGGTTTTCCGAGACACCTTCGGAGCTGCTCGTCGAACTCACCGAGAACGGCTACGTGGCGCTTGGTGAGCCACACGAAGCAGCCGTACGTGAGGCCAAAAGTTCGATAATCGAAACCGCCCCAGGGTCGGAGGAAGAAGCTGAAACACTGAAGGAAATCACCGAGAGTGCGAAGGCCCAGCGATCAACGGCGCAGCGCGCAGTCGAGGAACTCTTGCGGGAGGAAGTCCTGGAGAGGGTAGGAAGCGGCAAGAGGGGCAGTCCTTACCGGTATTTTCGAAAAGAGATTCCTTAGTGCCCAACCTCAAACATAGAAGGGCAGAAAGAAACGGATGGAGCGAGCCGAGCGTGAATCAGCGGTTGGCGAGCCCAACCCAACCCGAGACAGTCCGACAGACAACGCCGACAACGGAGCGCGTTCCGGCGGCCTGGCGACTTCTAACTCCTGAGAACGTCGCGGAGATCACAGGGCTCTCGGTTGAGACTCTGGCACAGTGGCGGAGCCAAGGGCGAGGCATCCCGTACGTGAAGATCAGCCGCAACTGCGTGCGGTATCGGCAGAGTGACCTTGACGATTGGCTTGCGGAGCGTATAGTCCGCACGCACCAAGACTCGACCGATCGGAGGTAGCTGGAATGGCGGTGTATCGCCGAGGCAAAACTTGGTGGTACGTCTTCGAATTCGGAGGCCGCAAGATTCAGGAATCCTCTGGCTTCCGAAACAAGACAGCCGCAATTCGCGCCGAGGCGAAACGCAGAACCGATCTGCAAGAACGACGGGCCGGATTCGTCAAGGTGAAGCAGGCTCCCAAGTTCGACGTCTTTGCGGAGGAGTTCCTGGAGTGGTCGAGGCAACAGCATAGACCAAAGACTTACGGTCTGCATGCGTGGAATTGCAAAACGCTAAAACGATTCTTCGGCGGGAAGTACCTCGATGAAATAACGACCGAGATGGTCGAGAATTTCAAGTCCGTGCGTAAACATGAGGCTCGAAAGAAGGCGAAGGACGATCGGCTAGTCACGGGCACGACAGTGAATCGGGCACTGGAAACGTTGAAAGCAATGTTCTACCAAGCCGAGCGGATGGGTTATTTCGTGAAGAATCCAGTAGTGGGCGTCCAGATGTTTCGACAGCCACTCGATTCCATGCGAGTGATCACGTTTGACGAACAAGCAATTTACCTTGCTGAAGCCAGTCAACCTTTGCGGGACATTGCGGAGACCATGCTGGACACGGGTCTGAGGCCCGAAGAAGTTTTTCGAATCAAGGCCGAGAACATCGATTTCAAGCAAATGACCATCTTGAATCCGTTTGGCAAGACGAAGGCCGCTCGCCGAGCGATCCCGATGACCGATAATGTTTCCGCTCTATTGAGGCGCCGCACGAAAGAAGCCGAGCGCCTGGCGACTCCTTTTGTGTTTCCGTCGCCTCACAACGTTCAGACGCCGATCGGGAGCGTGAAGAAGGCGCACCAAGCCGCCATGGATCGAGCTGACATCAAGGATCGTTTCCGTCTGTACGACCTTCGCCACACGTTTGCTACAAGAGCTGCCGCGTCGGACATGAACCTCCCGACCCTTGCCGCGATTCTTGGACACGCCAATATTCAGATGACCATGCGATACGTTCACCCCGCTGCCGAGGAGAAGCGACGAGCGATCCACAAATTTGAGAAATTCCGCGCAGAGGCGATAATCAACGCAGCGGCGGCCCAAAGAAGTCACGGGGTCACTACAAAAGTCACTACACTCGGGCGGATGAACTGATGGGCACTATCCGTATGTCATTGAAAAATAAAGCGCGCCCGGAGAGATTCGAACTCCCGACCCTCTGGTTCGAAGCCAGATGCTCTATCCAGCTGAGCTACGGGCGCAGTCTTTACTATGAACAACTTGAATGATGTCCTCAAGTGGAAAGTGGGGTCCCTGGGGTCCAATTGAGATGTGTTTCTTAAGTAGCTGAACTGCAAAGCGCTCCAAAGTCCCGGATTCGGCCCGGGAGCGCGGCTGCCCTCGTCAGTTCCAGGATCCGGCTCTTACACGGACAGGGCGCCACAGATGGCGAGTCCGAGTTTCGTGGCGTCTAATCCCCGCGAAACTATACAATTCAGCTGGTCCGTAAATACCACGGAACGATGTTCGTCACCGTGCATCGGTGAAATGTCCTTCCCGATTGGTCTGGTATGATGACGGCGAACCTCCAAGAAATGGGCGATCTATTCCTTCGTTTCTTCGCGTGTATTCTTTTGATTCCGCTCATCAGCGCTGCCGTTGTCTACTGGCGGGGGCAGTTTGCACGAGCGATGATCTGGAACGGCAGTCTGCCTATTCTGCTGTTGTGCGCCTCGGTACCATCGATGGTTGTCAATCCAACGCAAATTACGGCAGGCGGGCTTCTTTACACCATTCCCCCCGTCGCCGGGCTGGCGGTGTGCACAGCGGGATATCTGAGGCACGGTCGGAATCCGCTGCTGTTCTGGTTCCCCTGGTCCGTGAATCTCGCGATCGAAGCGTTCCTACTCTATCTGGCCTTTTGGTTTCATATATCGTTTTAGAATTACGGTCCCGTGAGTGGACAGAAAAACCGGGCATGCAACGAGCCAATCTTTTGCTTTGTACTGTGTCCGGGATTGTGGCGGGTTAGCAATCCGGCACTGACGGAGCAAGTCAATGGGATCTCATAGCTTTTTGTGGCTCTTTATTTTCTTTTTGAGCGTCGGAATCGGCGGCGGCCTGTACGAAACGCTGGTCGTCTACCTTAGCTAGAAGAACGATGCGACACCGCAGAATCTTCATCAGAGACTCAAGGACTCTGGTCAAGCCTTAGCCTCTCGGCGCTTCTGGCCATTGATCTCGCCCACGACCGCTCTCCTCGCTGTGATCAACGTGTACTTCGCTTGGCAGCAGACGGGTTTCCTGCGAGAGCTATGGCTAGCCGCGTCAATCGCAACCGTGCTCAAGAGTGTGAGCACATACACCTACTTTGCACCGACGATGATTCGCAAGTTTGAAAGAGCCGAGTCACTAGAAACAGCGGAACTCACCAAGAGTGTAAAGAGATGGACGGCACTCAGCCCCGTGAGACTGTGCGTGGAACTGTTTGGGTGGACGGCTGCCGTCTGGACGCTATGGTTGGTTGCAAAGGGATGAGGTCCGATGCCTTTATCACAAACCTCAACTTATGCCAGAACCCCACACCGCTACCGAAACGTTGGCGAACTCTTGATAATTTGGATGACCGGAGATGTGAAGTGGCACTTCACTTCTCCGGGAAGGAATTGGGCACCTTTGTGGTATGGATGGTGTCCATACGGTGTGGTGTTTCGCTGTATGGAAATGGATCAGACTTGAGGCGGGTCCTGGTCACTTGCAGACCGTAGCTTAGACTCCAATGACTCCGACTCACTAAGAAGCGCTCTCATGCGATTCGTTTTGGGAATGCTAGGTTGGTTTGTGGTTTGTTTCGTAGCCGCGACCTGCGCCGCGCAGAACGGTACAAATCTCGACAAGCACGCGGGTTGGCATGACCCATCTCCGCATACGGTGCAGTTTATAACCGTGGATAAAGACGTGAAGCTGGAGGTGCTGGATTGGGGTGGTTCCGGACGACCTTTGGTTTTTCTGGCCGGCCTCGGTGACACGGCGCATGTGTTCGATGACTTCGCGCCCAAACTCACGTCCAATTACCACGTCTATGGCATCACGCGACGGGGATACGGGGCGTCGAGCGTTCCCGCCGTCGGGGGCGCTGCTTACACGGCTGACAGGCTCGGCGACGACGTATTGGCCGTGCTCGATGCGCTGAAAATCGAACGACCAGTGCTCGTGGGACATTCCATCGCGGGCGAAGAGTTGAGTTCCGTCGGAACGCGGCATCCCGAACGGGTCGCGGGGTTGGTCTACCTCGATGCCGGTTACGGATACGCGTACTACGATCCGGTGCAAGGAGATTATTCGATTGACTCAGACGATCTGCAACGGAAGCTGGAACAAATGAGAACAGGTCCACCCGATCCGATGCAGTTGATACAGGGATTGCTGCAAACCGACCTACCCCGGTTTGAGCGGGACCTGCAGGGAATGGCGGCGAACTTTAAGTCGTATCCACCGCCTCCCCCGGCTCCAACCGCCGCCGATCGGGAAAGCTTCGACGCGTGGCGTGTCTGGGAAAACAGAGAGATTGGCTTCGCCGTGCCGGAGGGAGAACTGCACCAGATGTTTGAATCCACACCGGATGGACACGTCGGCGAACCTCGGACGGGGCCGAGCATTCCACAGGCTGTGATCGCGGGCGAACAGAAATACAGGAACATCCAGGTGGCCGCGCTCGCCATTTACGCAGTGCCTCACGATCAGGGTCGGTACCTGGATAATAATCCTGCCGCGCGTTCGGCCGCGGAAGCCAGCGACGCCGCCAAAACCGAGGCGCAAGCAAAAGCGTTTGAGAGCGGCGTGCCCTCGGCACGCGTGGTTCGACTACCGCATGCAGGTCATTACGTCTTTCTGACGAACGAGGCGGATGTGCTACGCGAAATGCGCGCTTTCATCGGTCGCTTGTCCTGAGAATTCTCAACTGATTAGTTCTCGGACATGTGAAGTATAGCTTCACTTGGACGGTTACCGGGTTTATCACTAGGCTGGCAAGATTCGCTCTTTTCGAGATAGGATGGCGCCCGCGCTGGCAATTACTGTCATGACAACTACCTGGAAAAGGAGCTGACTCATGCGAAACATTCTGAGCCGCCGTTTGGCGAACACGCACATCTTGCTGGTCATTGTGATCCTGCTTCTATGGCCTGCCGGGACCTTCGCCCAAGCGACCCCGGTGGGCCACTGGGAAGGCGCGATCGCGCTGCCCGGCGCGTCGCTGCAAATCCATGTTGATCTGAAACAAGCCGCCGGCGCCTGGCAGGGCACCATCGACATCCCGCAGCAAGGCGCGAGCGGACTTGCGCTGCAAGCGGTGCGATTCGACGCGGCCCAGGTGCATTTCGAGCTTCAGGCCGGTCCGGGCCTGGCCGTATTCGATGGCAAGCTCGATGGCGACAAGATCAGCGGCGACTTCTCGCAGGCCGGAGGAAAATTTACTTTTTCGCTCGATCGCAAGACCGGTGGGGCGACACAAGCGGCGGGTTCGAGTCAAGGGACGAAACCCGGGCTCGATGGATTCGATGACTGGATTAATCAGGCGTTGAAGGATTTCAAAGTGCCGGGCGTAGCTGTGGTCGTCGTGCAGGGCGATAAAGTCGTTCTGCTCAAAGGCTACGGCATGCGAGACACCGAACGGCAGCTTCCCGTCACGCCGCAGACGCTCTTTGCGATCGGCTCTATTACAAAGTCTTTTACTGTGACTACGCTTGGCATGCTCGTGGACGAGGGAAAGCTCGACTGGGACAAGCCGGTGCGCAACTATTTGCCGGGCTTTCGCATGTATGATTCGGTGGCCACCGAACAGATGACCACGAGGGACCTGGTCACGCACCGGTCGGGGCTGCCGCGCCATGACCTGGTCTGGTATTCGTCCGATTTTTCCCGCGAAGACATCATCATGAACCGGCTTCCCTACCTTGAAAACAGCAAGCCTTTCCGTAGCACGTTTCAGTACAACAATCTGATGGTTATGACCGCTGGATACCTGGCCGGAAGGCTAAACGGGACCACATGGGAAGAGGCAGTGCAGCAACGGCTGCTCGCTCCGCTCGGAATGAAGGACACGAATTTCTCCGTCCTCGATTCCCAAAAGAGCGCTGATTTCGCCCAGCCGTATAGGAAGAACCGCGAGACTGATGAAGTGAAGCGCATCCCGTTTTACGTTCAGGGCGCTGTCGGGCCGGCCGGTGAGATCAACTCGTGCGCGGCGGACCTCGGGCGATATCTGCTGTTCCACATGTACCGGGGAAAACTCGAAGGCAAGCAGCTTCTCTCCGAGAATAATTCTGTTCAGATGCAGATTCCTCAGATGGTGATTCAAGAGGCTCCAGCCTTTCCGGAGTTAGGAACGAACGGCTACGGGATGGGTTTGTTCGTTTCTACGTACCGCGGCCACAAGCTGGTCGAGCATGGAGGAGCGATCGACGGATTCACCGCTGAATTTGCATTCCTGCCGCAGGACGGAATCGGTGTGGCCGTGCTCGCTGATCTCGACGGAACGGGTCTGCCGAACGTAGTGGCGTACAGCGTGTTCGACCGCTTGCTCGGACTTCCGCAGGTTCCCTGGAGCCAGCGGATTTTGTTTCAGCAGGAGCAGGCTAAGAAAGCCGAAGAGGATGCGAAGAAGAAGGGATTCGTTCCCAGAAAGATGGGCACACACCCGTCGCACGATCTGGATGAGTACGTGGCCGATTACGAAAACCCGGGCTACGGAATCATCTCCATTACTCGCGACGGCGACGGGTTTCAAATGAAGCTGAATCGCCTGACCGAGACCTTGAAGCATTATCACTACGACCTTTTCCAGGTCCCCGAGAACCCGCTTGACCCGCTCCAGAAGATGTTCGTCATGTTTCACACGGATCTGAACGGCGATATTTCGACGGTATCCATCCCCTTACAGCCGGATGTCGCGGACATCGTGTTCACGCGCATGCCCGACAAGCAGTTGATGCAGCGGAGCGTCGTCGAGGCCTTCGCAGGTCAATACGATATTCCGGGGAGCCCGGTTCCACTGACGATTGTGCTTCGCGGAGATCACACTCTTGTGGCTAGCGTCCCGGGCCAGCCGGACCTCGAACTGGTGCCGACCCGCGGCACCACGTTCGGCTTGAAGGGGATCAATGGAATCACCCTCGAATTCAAGCGAGACACCTCGGGCAAGGTGACTGAAGTCGTGCTAAACGAGCTCGGCACCGTTCTTGAGCTCAAGAAGCGCTAAAAGCTCTCCCGTTGCGAACCCAATTTGAAGACCGGTGGGCAAACGCTTGGTTCGTAGGATTTGCGCACAACAAACAGAAACGGGGATACGAGAGACTTCAGAGCTCCGAATTACTCTGACCAGACTTTCGCGTGAACACGTGAGATCTCGCGTTCTAGAAGATGATTTCTCAACTGGCCCCCGTGCCGGCTCGTGCGCCGGCCTACGTGGCCAATCTGGGTAACAAAAGTACAGCCTACTTAAGGGACACGTCCCCATCGACCGACTGATGAGATCGTGTCAGGTTGTGAGCCTCTGTAATAGGCTGCCACATGACGATCCAGACCATTTAACGGGCCCTTGCCAACATCCTGCTAACATTTGAAAAGCTCCTAAGCTCGGGCCGGTGCTAGTTTCCAACCCATGCGTAGGGTAGCATGCTGGACGATAGCGGCGCCGTCTGGCTCATCTATACCGGACCGCCGGCCGCTTCCCAAGTTAACGTTCGCTCGATGACGAATGATCCGACGAGCGTTCCTCTGATGAGGCGCGACTATTTCCTGGATGATCCTCTGGCGGCCGCTGCGAGCTTTCGGAGCTTCCCGCATCCGGCGCTGGGGTCATCGAGACGACTTCATAGCTGCGCGTTTTGCGGTCGCTGCCTTCCGGCATGGTCAGAATCATGTCCCTGGCCTTTATTTTGAATTCGCCTTCGGTGCCGACCGGCAGCAGCGTGGCGTGCTTCAAATCCATGGGGCGAATTTCATAATCCATATCGTCGGTGCGCAGCAAATATTGCGGGCAAAGCTTTTCGTCCGAATTCACGCGGGTGATTCCCGCCGACGCCCAAAGTGTACCGAGGCCCGAAAGGCCGTGTTGTTTTGCACCGCAGGGCACGGCTTCCATTTTTTCCAACATACCGCGCTGAAAATCTTTGCGTTTCCTGTCATTGGCGCTCAACGGAAGAGCGCAAGCAATCGCAACCAAAACGATGACTGAACTTTTGAATTTCATGACTTCTCCTTCGTGAGGAACGCGCGAATGGGAAGGCCGCGCTGCCAGCCTCCCCATTCGGGCTCGAAGCTTCGTTACTGCTTATTCTTGGGAGCGGGCGATGAAGTTTCGCCGTTGCCGCTCGGGTCCTTGCTGCCGGTCGCACCGGTGGTTCCCGTCATGCCGGAGCCGCTACCACTGCCGCTGCCGGACATTCTGGAGGCGTTGCTGCTGGCGTTAGACATCTGTTGCGCACCCGTGACGAAGTTCTGCGGGTTCGCCATCAGATCGTTCCGGACGTCAGGATGCGTGTTGAGGTAGGTGTTGAGGTCGGGGCGGCTGTAAACGAATTCCTTGTTTTTTACCGCTTCGGGATCTCTGTTCAAATCCCTCGCGATGTCTCGGTGACCGCCAAGAAATCCACCGAAGTCCGCCATGTGATCGTGCATCGCATCGCGATTGTCCCGGCTTTCCGCACGGCCGATGTTCGCTTCCTGATGGATGAACACATTTGGGTCTCGCCTCAAGTCGTCGCGAACTCCCGGATTGTTTTGAAGAAAAGTCTGGAGCGTCGGGTGGTTCTGGATGAACTCGCGGTTATTTGCCAGGGAAGGATCCTTACGAACCTGCTCGGCAATCTCCCGATGACCGTCGAGGAACTCGTCAAACCGTACCGCGTTCCTCTGATCGGTATCGCGGTCGGGGCTGACCGCCTTGCGTTCGCGATCCCGATCGGTACTGCGTGCGTCCGCATCACGATCCGAATTGGCATTCCGAGCGTCGTCACGATCGAGGCCGTTCCCAACAGCGCCGCGATCGGGATCAACGCCACCGTTGCGTGCGTCCGCATCGCGATCCCGTCCGTCCGAATTGTGGCTGAAACCTTCCTCTTCCTGCATGAACGTCTCGGGGTTGTCGTGCAACACTTGCCGCACAGCTGTGTGTTCCTGAAGGTATCTGCGCAACTCAGGATGGTTTTGGAGGAAATTGTAGTTCTCTGAGAGCGTGGGATTGCTGCGAAGCTGCTGGGCAATCTCGCGATGTGTGTCGAGGAACCGAGAAAATTGAGCTAGCTCACTACGCTGTGCGTCTTCTTGCATGAAGGCGACTGGGTTTTGACGGATTTCGTCCTTCACTCCTGGATGATCGTTGAGATATGACCTCAGTTCCGGATGGTCATGTAAATAATTGTTGTTGTCGACCAGCCAGGGCTTGCTGTGCAATTCCACGGCAACTTCCCGGTGGCCTTCGAGAAATCGATTGAACTCGACAATCTCCCGCGCCGAAGCGTCTTCAGAGTGCGCCGCCCGGTTTGGAGCGGGCAAGGTGCGTGCGTGCAGCGGTGCGCCCATGCACAGCAACGACGTGAAACCGAACAACAAGGTTGGCGCTTTGCGGAATCGGAATGGCATGTTCCCCATGTTGCGATCCTCCTCTTCGTACGTTGTGGGCGGGTTCGGGTTGCAGGTGCAATGACCGTGCCAAACAGCAAGGCGGTTCAATGATCTTTCGAGATTTCAAGCAATTGCGGGGATCGTGCCTGGTATGACCGGACAAAAGTTCACAGCAATTTCTATATTCTCGGGAAAATTCGCTATAGGGAATTGTCCGTAGCGGGTTTGCTGTACGTCGAGGTTCCATCGAAGCGCTAGAAAGAATCGGTCTGTTGTTTTCTCATAGATGATCTGTTCTGAACTCCTGATACCGATGGATGCCCAACCAACTCCGTGGTCCCCAAACCTAGATTTGAACGTGCTTCGATACAGCGAGTCTGGTCGTGCGACTTCAATTTCGGTCAGCTCGCGAGGATGAATGCTTGCTGGCGCTGCTGGGAGACGCCAATTCCCCGGCGCGGTAGGGCCCTTGTCCGACGCGTTAAGCAGGACCGACTGGAAGGTTCCCCTTCTCGCGGCCCCAATATTTCACGCGCAGCCTCTCCAAGTCTTTGCGGTTTTCTACCTTGTAACTCTCGGCGAAGAACGATTTGTTGAGTTCGCCAAAGGAAGCCACATTCCGCATGATTTTGCGTCTTTTTTCATAAGCCACTGTATTCCCGGAAAACAACACAATCGTCGTTTTCCGGAGGCAAGCATGTCGCACGCTTTCTCGATCCGGCGCCTGCGCGTTTCCGGTTGCTTGGCTGAGCTGATCGAGAAAATCCAGTCCCGGCGCGCCATTGGTGTGATGTCCTCCCACCCCGCCTTCGCCAGCGGGGCGGCTGCAAGGGCTTTGCGTAGATCCATTGGCACCCTGATCTCCCCTTCTTCTCCGGCCCGAGTAATCTCCACCGTTACCCTGTCTACGGCATCTGTGCCTGCGGCATTGCGCATGGTTTTGTTAACCCTGAGCGAGTGACTTCCTTTGCCGCTTGGTTCGAGAGCGCCTCGAAAAGGGAAGCTATTGATCGTTCCCTCCACCATCGTCCGGCCTCGTGATGGAAGCTTCGCGCTCGCGTTCTTGGGTAGGGTTAGGGTCCACGATCCAGTCTTTTCGTTTGCCTTGGGCCGAAACAGCTTGGCGCTGAAGCGAATCGTTGACTTGGTTTCCTGCGTCTTAGCTCGTTTCATATATCGATATACTACCAAATAAAACAAAGACGCTTTTCCGGGCTGACTCCTTCCATGAAAAGGCCGGTGAGTGTCAAGACAGTCTTGCTTTTCTAATCAGTGGATCCTTGCCTTTGAGCCGATCCGCCTCTGTTGCCATCCTTCCGTCCGCAGTCTGTGAAGAGCGATTCTCGCTCGCTGCAAGGTGGGCGTACTCAATTCCGTAGGTGCTGCTACCGGATGATCGACCCCGGCTCCCCTCCGTTCGATGGGAGTTGGGCCAGGAGTTAGGCGCGATTACCAGATCTCGGCAAACGAGCTCGGAGGCTAGAATTCACACTCTGCTATGCTACGGCGGTCACCCCGTTGTGGCTGTTCTACAGTGGTTCATAGACCTCTCGGCCCGGTAATGCTTGCAATGCCCCACAATTCTGGGGAAACTACGGCAAGAACGCGCTGCATTTGCTAAGAAAAAGAACGTCATCGGCGCGCCGACAATTTGATAGAGTATGGCATTTATTAGGAGGACGTATGAGCACGAAATCGAAACACACGAAGAAGTCCGCGAGCGGCGCGGCGATCGGTCGCCGTAGCTTTATGGGCACGCTGGCTGCAGCCGCGGGCACCAGCGCCGTCGCGGGCACCCTTTCTCCGTTTGCTGCGTCGGCGAACGCGGAGACCGTCCATTTTGCCTCCAATACCCCCGGGATGGGCGGAGGTGGCCCTTTCCGCGCGGAAATTGATATTCGCGATTGCGACGTTGAAGGTGAGATTCCGCCCAGTATTGACGGCGCCTTCTATCGCGTCGGACCCGATTGGCAATATCCGCCGATGGCCGGCAACATCCCGTTCGACGGCGAAGGGCACGTCAGCATGTTTCGTATTTCAAACGGCCACGTGGATTTCAAGAGCCGCTACCCGCGCACGCAGCGTTTCAAAGCACAGGCCGCTGCTCGCAAGAGACTATTTGGCATGTATCGCAATCCATTCACCGACGATCCCAGCGTGAAAGGCGTCAGCCGCGGCACGGCCAACACCCACGTCGTGTATCACCATGGTCTTTTGTTTTCGCTGAAGGAAGACAGTCCACCGGTCGCGATGAATCCGCTCACGCTTGACACGGTGGATGACTACTACACCTTCGGCGGCGGTTTCCACAGTTTGACGCACACCGCTCATCCGAAGTTCGATAACGCCACCGGTGAGATGATTTCCTACGGCTATGAAGCCAAGGGCATGGCAACGGACGATGTTTATGTTTTTGCCGCCAACGCCAGAGGCAAGATCACGTGGGAGACGTGGGTGAAGGTTCCCTACGTCGGGATGATCCATGACTTCGCCGTTTCGCAAAAGTATATCGCGTTCCTGGTGATCCCGATGGCGACGAATGTAGAGCGCATGAAGCAGGGTCAGGTGCACTTTGCCTGGGATTCCACTCTGCCCACTTGGTTTGGTGTCCTGGAACGCGGCGGCGATGGAAAGGATTGTCGCTGGTTTAAGGGCCCGGAGCGCTGCGCCACCCACGTTATGGGTGCGTTCTCAGACGGTAACAAAATCTACGTGGACATGGACATGGCGCTCAAGAACCAGTTTCCGTTCTTCCCCAATCTCCACGGCGAGCCGTTCGACCCGAAAGCAGCCTCGGGAACGCTACATCGCCTGTCGGTTGATCTCTCGGACAAGTCTCCGCGTGATTACAACATGGAGGAACTCTACCCGCAGTCGGGCGCTCTTCCGCGACAGGACGATCGCTATCAGACGATTCCTTATAAAATTGGCTTCATGCCGACGAGCGATCCGTCCAAGCCGCTCAATCCCAAGCTCGGGAATATGCCTTTCCGTCCGACCAACTCCTGGACGAAATTCGATCATGCGACGCGTAAGACTTCGGAGTTTTGGATCGGCGATGATTCCAGCTTGCAGGAATGCTGTTTCGTTCCGCGCAGCAAGGACGCCGCCGAGGGCGATGGCTATCTCGTCGGCGTGACGAACCGTTTGCTCGAAGGCGGCCGAGCCGATCTTGTGGTCGTGGACTCGCAGCACATGGAGGACGGCCCCATCGCCAAAGTCAGGCTGCCTTTCCGCACCTACAGCCAGGTCCACGGCTGGTGGGTCCCGGCCTACGATCTGCCGAAGGCTTGAGATCTGAACTCAGCTCCGTTGGCGGCCTTGCAGCTAGCGGAGCGCATATTATCTGCCGATTGAGCCGGACCAATTCTCGAAGCTGCACACAATTTCATGTCGGATTCGGCAACAGATGCTTCTCCCGCCTCCAGCCGCGGCCGGGAATATTGGGTCTCGTCTGGCATGGTGTTCATTTGGGCCCTCGCGCTCGCCGAATTCCTATTTCACAGCTACTACAATAATCGCTACGGATACTTTCGCGACGAATTTGACTACATCGCCTGCGGCAATCATCTTGCATGGGGCTACGTCGACCAGCCGCCGCTGATTCCAGTTCTCGCGCACGTCTGCCGCGCGGTCCTCGGCGATTCTCTCCGCAGTATTCGATTCGTCCCGGCGGTTGCTTCCTCGTTGCTAGTCGTTCAAACGGCCCTGATCGCTCGCGAATTTGGCGGCCGCCGCTTTGCCCTTCTGTTGAGTGCCATCACTGTCCTGATCGCGCCGCAATATCTCTCAAACGGCAGTTTGCTCACCACAAACTGTCTCGAACCAAACCTATGGATGGGCTGTGCATATTTCGCGATTCTCGCCATTAAGCGCAACGACTCGCGTCATTGGTTTTGGTTTGGCGTGATTACGGGACTGGGTCTCGAGGAGAAATACACCATCGCTCTGCTCGGCTTCGGAATCGTGGTCGGTCTTCTCCTCACCGAACACCGCCCTATCTTGCTCGACAAATGGCTCTGGTTCGGAGGCGTTGCTGCCTTCCTGGTCTTTCTCCCGAACTTGCTCTGGAACATCCATTACCACTGGCCTTTCCTCCAGCTGATGCACAACATTCGCGCCGAGGGACGCGACGTCGTCCTCGGTCCCGTTCAATATTTTCTCCAGCAGGCGATCCTCATGCATCCGTTAACCGCGCCGATTTGGATCGCCGGCCTCCTCGTGCTGCTATTCTCAGCGCGATTGAAACCGTACCGCCTGCTCGCGTGGAGCTACATCGTCTGCTACGCCGTCCTGTTCGCACTGCACGGCAAGAATTACTATCTCTCGCCTGTCTATCCGATGTTGCTCGCCGCGGGCTCGGTCGGGATTGACTTTGCCCTCGACCGCCCTTCTTTCCAGTGGCTGAAGCCGGCAATCGCAATCGTGCTGCTGGCGAGCGGTGCTCGCTTCACGCCGGTCACGGTTCCCGTTTTTACGCCGGACCACTTCATCGCTTACACAAAAAGTTTGCCTTTCAAATTGCCGGTCATGGAACACTCCCACGAGCACGCGGCACTGCCTCAGTGGTACGCCGATCAGTTCGGCTGGCAGGAGATCGTCGACGAGACCGCTGTCGGGTGGAATCAACTCCCGCTCGCCGAGCGGTCAGACTGTGCCATCTTCGCGCAGGACTATGGCCAAGCCGGGGCTGTTGACTTCCTCGGCCGCCGCTATGGTCTGCCGCCCGCCCTTAGCGGCCATCAAACCTATTTCCTGTGGGGCCCCCGAGGCTACTCCGGAAATTGCATGATCATTCTTGGCGATCACCGTCAGAGGCTCGAGCAGCTTTTCAACAGCGTGCAATATGTCGGCACATCGACGGACAATCGCTACGCGCTCGAAACTGAAATCGCCGTATATATTTGCCGCGGATCGAAATTCGGCACGCTCGCACAGCTCTGGCCGCAGCTGAAAAAGTGGCGGTGAAAATGGGCAATCCTACAGCGCTCCGCCGCCACAACTAGCGGTTGCGGCCCTGTACGCCTTCTGATATAGATTCCACGCAAACATACGTGCTCGCAATGGATCCCTGGGAGGAAGTGATGCGCAAGAACGTCGTCGCTTTCTGTGCACTGGCTGTCTTGGTGTTTGTATTTGTTTCCGGTTCGCTGAATCAAGTCAACGCCGCGCCTGCGAGCGCCAGCGACTGCGATCGCGCGTGCCTGAACGGCTTCCTAGATCAATATCTCGCGGCGATCGTCGCTCACGATCCGTCGAAGCTTCCGCATTCCGCCAACGCGCGCTATACCGAGAACAATGTCGATCTGAAACTGGGAGACGGTCTCTGGGCGACAGCGACCGGGATCGGAAAATACAAGATCTACATGGACGATCCCGAACAAGGTTCCGTCGGCTATTTCGGCGTCGTCGAGGAAGACGGGCATCCCGGGATTCTCGGTACGCGGCTGAAGATTGTGAATCACAAGGTCACGGAGATTGAGACTCTCGTCGCGCGCCCCGAGGGCGCTACCGCAGGACTTGGGGGCGCCGACAAATTGAAAGATAAGCCGATCTTCTCCGAGGACGTGCCCGAAAGTGAGCGTCTGTCCCGCGATTCGCTGATCGCTCTCGCCAACGGCTATTTCTCGACGATTCAGGAAAACACAGGCGAGATCAAAACTTCGTTCGATCCCGATTGCCAGCGCGTGGAGAATGGCGGAATCACCGCGAACAATCCCGACGGCCAGGGAGTCGCCAAGATGGGATGCGAGGCGCAGCTAAAGACTGGCCTCCTCAGGTTTGTGACGCGATGCCGCGACCGTCGATTCGTCGTCGTGGACCAGCAGAAGGGGCTGGTGCTTGTTTCCACGTTCTTCGATCACGCTGGTCGATTGACGACCTTCAAGCTGGTAGACGGCAGCGATTTTCATGTGCGTCCGCCTTTCGACCGTCCATTTTCGTTCGTCATACTGGAAATGTTTAAGGTCCAGAAGGGAAAACTCCGGCAGATTGAGGCGGTCATTGTCAGCGTTCCTTATCACATGCCCAGCCCCTGGGTGAGACCGGCGAAGTAGCCTGCGAGGCAAAATGCGAATCAATGGAAGTGTTCTTAGCGCCGCGATGCTTCTGATTATCGGCGCACTCGCCGCCAGCTCGGCGCGCGCCCAATCATCATCTCCGCCCTCGGACTACGATCCCAATTTCAACTACGATTGCGATCGCGCGTGCCTCAACGGTTCCCTGGACCAGGTCCTCGCCGCGATGGCCGCGCACGATCCTTCTTCGCTCGCGCTCGCGCGTGACATAAAGTACACCGAAAACGGTCAGCTGCTGAAAATCGGCGACGGTTTCTGGGGAACCGCCAGCGGCCCGCCGACCTACAAGATTTACGCCGACGATCCGCTAACCGGGCAGGCCATGTTCCTGGGCGTGCTACCCGAAAATGGTGCGCCTGTGATCTTGTGCGTACGGCTGAAAGTCGAACTACACCGCATCACGGAAATTGAGGCGATCGTCGCCCGTAAGGAAGCAGGAAGCATCGCGCGACCCGAAAACCTCGTCACGCCGAATCCGATCTTCGCGGAGGTCGTTCAGCCGGCCGAGCGGCGCTCGCGGCAGAACATGATCGCTATCGCCAACAGCTACTTCAATGCCATCGAAAAAGGCCACGGATCGTTCGTTCCATTCGACGAGAACTGCAATCGCATTGAATCGGGCGTGCAGACCACGAACAACAAGCAGCTCGCGACGAGTCCTGATTCCGTTCTCGGCCTCGGCTGTGCCGATCAAATCAAGACCCGCAACTTCCAGCCGGATACACGGATCCGCGACCGCAGATTCGCGGTGATCGACGAGGAGCGCGGTCTCGTTTTCGTTCTCGGCTTCTTCGATCACGACGCGACGCTGCGTTCTTACACGCTCGCCGATCGACGAACGGTGAAGCAAACTCGCACCGGCCCGTGGACTTGGGAAATCGCGGAAATGTTCAAGATTCAGGACGGGAAAATCATGCGCGTTGAAGCCATCGTCAACACCGGCATCTATGGTATGGAATCCGGCTGGTAAGACCCTCGGGGGGCGCCAGCCCGGGCTTTTTATCCTAAGCAAAGCGAAGGATCATTTCGCGCAGACGTCCGGCAGGACGTCGCCTGAAGACGCTCTCAGCGTTGTAGGTGATGATCGAGGTTGTCCATCCGATGTGCGTCGTCTTCGATGCACACGGGTGATTCCTCGAGAGGGACGTTGGACGGCTTGATCAACCGGGGCGCTTCAGTCCACGGTGCAGTCAGCACGTTGGGATCATCCACAGTGATCTGATACGCGAGATCGTCGCCGACTTTCCAGAAACGCTCGGTGACGTGCATCGCCGACGTGTGAAAGTATCCGCCTTCACCGAACCACGTATCCTCAACGAAGTTGGTGGAATCAACCGCGAACGTGTTTCCATCCCAGTGGCCGATTGAATCTCCGTAGTAGGAAGGATCGGCGTCCGCGCGGTGCGGCCGGCCGTCGGTTGGAATGATCCGGTAGGGATCGCCGGAGGCATCCTCGTAAAGGAAAATCGTTTCGGTTGGGAGTTGGATGATCTGGCGCGGCGAGCTGATGCGCGGCACGCCCGGTTTTCCACAGAAGAAGACCTTGTCGAGCTTCGCCTCGTGGTCCAACAGATATTTCACCTTCGTCTGGAACTCCGGCTTGTAAGAAGGCGCCGATGTGAACGGCAATGAGCCTTCGACCGCGGTCTTGGCCGGCATGCGCCCGCTCAAATCGAGCGTCGCGTAGCTGACCGAGCCGTTCTCGACTTTCTTTAGCGCGCCGCCCGGCAAGGCAATCGAATAAGCCCAGTTTCCGCTCAAGTCGGGATGGACCGCGATTGCGTTGGGTGCCTTGCTGGTCGCCGCCGTCGAATTTTGCTGTGCTGGCGCAGAAGCGGCCAGGAGCATAGCGGCCGCGATCGCACACCTAAATTGGTATCTCATGTTTCCCGCCCCCTTCTTAACGAGTGCTGTTAATGTCGTTCGGGCTGACCATTGCCAGGGAATTTCCGTCCGCGAATGTAATCTTTTGCAGAAACCCGTAGGGCGATCCATCGCGGGCGCGATTTCCTTCGACCGTAACGCTCTGCCCGATCGCTTTCTTGAAGTCGGCGCTGTTCACGCCCACGCGCTTGAGCCAGGAAGGTGGAGCGCTCTCGAATTTCCAGTTCTCGACGCCGCTCCCGTCCGCCTTTCTTGCGTCAATGTACACGGCGATGTGCGGGTTCACCCAGTCAACCTGGGTCAGCGTGCCCGTCAGCGTGAATTTCTGGGACATATCGAAGATGGACGAAGGCGAGTGGTGCGCCCAGGCTGATCCCGCCGCAACGAGCATCGCGCATAAAACCAGAGCACTGGAAATTTTATACCTCAACGAGTGTCTCCTTTCCTAAGTTTCCGCGAAGTGTATCACAGCGGGCCGTGCGGTCAATTCCGCGCGCTTGGGACAGGCAGAGCCGCTTCGCATTCCCGCAGCGGATGGCTCTCACCACCCAGTGCCTCATCCTCGGCTCGTTGCCGTGCGCGTAGTTCCCCATAGACCGCTCCAGCGCAAACGTAGGAACGAAAGCGGAGCCCTTTTTTGGCCCGCCGGCAGTACCGGGCCGTCGTAATGTTGCGAGACGTCGAAGAGCTGAGCACTTCACAGACCGCCGCCGCGCTCGATCTTACCGAGCAAAACGTAAAAGTTCGCCTGCATCGAGGCCGAGCGATGGTGCGGGGATATCTATTCGCGCGCGTTGGGATGAACGCCAAGGACGCGTTTCCATGGATGGGTGCCCGCTGCGAGCGTGTGGTCAGCGGCGTCTTCGCGCGGCTGGCCGTGCTTAGCCCCGGGCCTCCGCAACCGCCGGATCGCCTTCGCGCTGCTTGATCGAATTATCGTTCTGGAAGGCAGAAGACGCGCTTGGGGGGCCGCTGGGCGTATATTTCCTCGACGAGACCGTCGCGGCGTTCGAGAATAGCCCGCTGATTCAGCGAGCCTTTGTCGGTAACTTCTCCGGCGTCGAGCGCGGGTGGTTCCTCGAGCAGCAGGGCTCGCTCGACGCGATTGGAATTGCCGGTTGCTTGCACAGCAAAGGATTCCAGCAGCGACGCGAATTTTCTTGTGACCGAATCGTGCCGTAAGACTTCTGTAGCGGCAGCGCCGAACGGCAAACCCACAGCGAGCCTGCGGCATGCTTCAAGGTTGGGCACCAACATCATCCCCAGAAAATTGCGGTTGTGACCGGTGATGACGACGTCGATTACATACGGCGCGAACCAATGAATGATGCGGTTTCGCAAAGGGCCGACGTTCACGAAGGTTCCTGATGACAGTTTGAAATCCTCCGCCAAGCGCCCATCGAACAACAGTCCTTTGTTGACGTCATTTGAGTCCACGAATTGAACAGCGTCGCCGAATTTGTAATAGCCCTCTTCATCGAAAGCCTGCCGCGTGAGTTCCGGGTCGCGCCAATATCCGGGAGTCACATTCGGACCCTTCACGCGAATTTCCATTTTGTCGCCGGAAGGCACGACCTTGGCTTCCACGCCCGGCATCGGGATTCCAATTGCACCCGCTCGCTCGGAATCCCACGTGCACTGGAGAGCCATCGGAGATGTTTCGGTGGCGCCCAGGCCCGTGGCCATCAGAATGCGCTCGCCGCATACGTCCATCATCAGCTTTCTGTACGCGTCCCAAAGCGGCTGCGAGAGCGCCGCTCCCGCATAGAACATGAATTTGAGTTGGCTGAAGAAATTCTCGCGCAGCTTCGCGTCGTCACGAAAGCACTCCAGCAGCAGGTCGTAGCCGCGCGGCATGTTGAAGTAAACGGTGGGCGCAATCTCGCGCAGGTTTCGGACGGTTGTGGCGATTCCCTGGCTGGTTGGCCTGCCGTCGTCAATGTATAGAGTGCCGCCATTGTAGAGCGTCATGCCGGTATTGTGGTTGCCGCCCGCAGTATGGTTCCAAGGCATCCAGTCCACAATGATTGGTGGCGCCTCGCTCAAGAAGCGGAACCCCTGCAAGATCATCTGTTGATTGCTGCAGATCATGCGGTGAGTATTGATCACGGCTTTTGGAAGGCCGGTCGATCCAGACGAAAAAAGAAATTTCGCAATATCATCCGGCACGATCGCGGCGTGCGCCGCGTCCACCGCCTCGGTTGGCGTAACACTGGAGATTTCGTCGAACGAACTGGAACTGCGGCGGGGGATGCTTTCCTCGGCGAAGACGATCTCGATGTCTTCACCTAACGCGCAATCGAGCGCACGACGATACTTCTGGCCACTCGAGACAAACACCAACCCAGGTCTCAGAATGTTCATGACGTGTTGGAGCTTGGCGAAGTCGGTCGAGACGAGCGAATACGCGGTAGCGATGGATGAGGTGGGAACTCCGACGTGCTGGCCGGCAAACATCAACAGCAGATGCTCGAGATCGTTGTCCGAAAGGATTGCAATGGGGCGATCGGGAGAGAGACCGCGATCGAGAAATGCCTGCCCAAGGCTCCGCACTTTCTTGAGCGCGTCGGCGTACGTTAGGAAGCGCCAGGGCCCGTCCGCAGACCGCTTGGCGGCGAGCGCGCGATCAGGCGCCACTCGGGCCCAATGAATCAGCCGTTCGGTGAGCACGCGCGGGTAGCTTTCGAGAGGCTCGTCCGGGCGGATGATGAACGCGCCATCCGGGCGGCGCTCCATCGAAGCGCCCGAGGTGCGCAGATTTACCGAGCGCACTTTAGTCATAAGGCCGCCCGATGGGCATCCACTGCTTTAGCGGGGCCAAGAAAGGAAATACTAGGAAGCCTTTGTTCTGCCCGACCCGCGCGAATTCTCATCGTAGAGCTTGAAGATCGAGCCGTTGCCTTCATGACTTAGGTTTCCGACGTCCTCGCGGAACAACATCAGCGGCGTATGATCGCCTCGCCGGACCAGGAATGCAACCCACCCCTCCGCCCAATCTCCGGAACGAAGCGTGGCGTGCAGTTCCGGCTCGGGTTGCCTGGCGAGAGCAGCTGGATCGTATAGCTTGTCGTCGCCGGACATCGCGGTAAATTGCGCCGAATCCAAGGTGTAGCTATACTGTTCGGGCATGGTCCTCGCGGAAAATTCGAAGCGAACGCGGGCGAGGAGATATTCCAGACCGGAGGTAGGCTGTTTATTCGAAGCGCTTGCGTCTCGTACGAGCCGCCACGCTTTTTCGCCACGGACGACTTCCTTCACCGTGATTCTGACATCGTAGAGTTCGTCGCCACCGTTGTACTGGTCGCCAAATATGATGATGGTCGTGAGGGGGACGCCGACTGGCTGCGCGTGCGTGGCGGCAGAGCGCGTCTCTCCGGACGGAGCCATATTGCAAATCGCCATTAGGACTGCCAGCGCGCCGACCGCGAAGCGAGTGGCGATTTGAAATTTCTTGATCTCCAATTGTGATCTGATCCCCAGTCGTTTCGGTGAGGAAGGCGCAATGCGACATGCCTTCACCGGCCGAGCGCCGGTGAAGGCACGGTTAGGTCTCACTGCTGATTTTGTTGCGTAGGTGCGGCAGGCGCTGCCCCGGCAGGCGGCGGAGGAGGTGGAGCAGTCGCCGGCGGTCCGGGTAGCGGTTCCTTCGCATCCAGCGCGAACGTGTAAATGCGCGCCTTCCCCTGGCGTCCCGAGAGAATGGAGACATACTGCTTTCCGTCGAGCATGTAGGTCGCCGGATTCCCCATTCCTGCCTGCAGCTTGGCGGACCAGAGTTCTTCGCCCTTATCCGCGCTGAGTGCCTTGAATTCCCCGCTGCTGGACTCCGCGAAGACTACGCCGCCCGCAGTCGTGACCGTACCGCCGCCATTCATTTGCTTCAGCCGCCAGCGTTCGGTTTGGGTGACCGGATCCCAAGCGACCAGCGAGCCACCTGGTGGACCAAGTTGAGGAGGAGGCGCTGCCTGGCCAGGAGCCGGGGGAGGTGGCGGTGGCGGTGGTCGGAACACGATGCCCCAGTTGTAAGCGCCGATCTCGTACTTGAATGTTGTCGCGCTGACGTACAGGAAATCGCTGTCCAGCGCCGGAAGATAGACGAGACCCGTCGCTGGGTTAAACGACATTCCTTGCCACACGTGCCCGCCCGCGGGCCCCGGCGCGGCGGTCACATTCTTCTCGTCATAGTGCATGTTCGGCGCTTCGATCGGCCGGCCGGTTTTCGGATCGAGGCCGGTAGCCCACGTGACGTGCACGTACGGCTTGCCGGAAATAAATTCGCCGGTCTTACGATCGAGAACGTAAAAGAATCCGTTCTTCGGCGCCTGCATCAGGACCTTGCGCGTCTTTCCATCGATTTTCAGATCGGCGAGCGTGAGCCCCGTCACCGCGTCGTAATCCCACTCATCGCCCGGCGTAGTCTGGAAGTGCCAGACGTACTCGCCCGTATCCGCATTCACCGCCATGATCGAGCAGACGAACAGATTGTCGCCCGTGCTGCGGTACTTAATGACCCAAGGGCCGCCCTGGCCGGTGCCGAAATAGACGAGATTGAGATCGGGGTCGTAGGAAATTCCGTCCCAGGCGTTGCCGCCGCCGCCGAGTTTCCACCATTCGCCGGTCCAGGTTTTCGCGGCCATCTCCATTGCTTTGTTCTCGAACGGTTTTGCCGGATCGCCCGGCACGGTATAGAAGCGCCAGACCATCTTGCCGGTGTTGGCGTCGTACGCAGAAACGTAGCCGCGCACGGCGTACTCACCGCCGCCATTGCCGATGATCACTTTGCCTTTGGCAATGATCGGTGCGCCGGTGATGCTGTAGTCGGCATCCGGATCAGCAGTAGGTGTGTCCCAAACCATTTTGCCCGTTTCGGCATCGAGCGCGACGAGACGCGCGTCAGGCGTACCGACAATGACTTTGCCTTCATAGACTGCGACGCCGCGATTGGCGGGTCCGCAGCACATGCTGGGGCCGGTGCGCTGCCGATCGGGCTTGCCGGACGATCCTGGGGGGAAGTTTTGGTGGCCGACTTTCGGGTCCCAGGTCCACTTTTGTTGTCCGGTGCGCGCGTCGAGCGCGTAGACAATACCCCACGTCGCGGTGCCGTACATGGTTCCGTTGACGATAATCGGAGTGGTCTCGACGGTTCCCGGCGAGGAGCCCGTGTCGTAATACCAGGCGAGGCCCAGCCGGCTGGCGTTGGACGTATCAACTTGCTTGAGCGGGCTGTAGCGCTGGTCGCCGAGATCGTGGCCATTGGTCAGCCACTCGTCGGCATTCTTGCCGGCCCTCCTCAGCGCTTTGTCATCGACAGGCTTCGACGGCGAACCGGCCGCGGCGCAGATGCCCACGACGACCGCCGCCAGTGCGAAAACAAAAAACCACTTCGTTCCATTTGATCTCTGCATTTCGGAAACTTCCCCCCGTTGATTATGTCGTGTGCCACGCGCGGGGCACACTGCGGATACGTCCCCTGATCCAAGTTTAGTTCACTACCCCCCAACCTCACCCTGAAATCTACGCCCACTTATCAATCGAGATGCTCACACGGTAGCTCATATTCCCGACCATGTGATAGGGATTCGTTTGGCCCCCTACGACTACGAAGTTGTACGAGTCCGGGCGCTGGTAATACGGAATCATGGCGTCGTCCGGAGTTTTGGGGTCCGGAACCCAGCGATTCGCAAACAGCGTGGACCGGGCGTTCTTTGCCGAGATCAGCGAATTCTTCTGCAACCAGTCGGCAAGCTGCTCCTTCGTCTTGTATCCCAGCTCGACCAGACCCTGTGCCACCAGCGGATCGCAGACAATCAGCGCTCCGAAGAGTGGACCAAAAGGAATGCAATTGTAGGCGATGGCTTCGTGATATTGCGGAACCGGCTTCACGCCGAGGCCAATGCCACCTTGCCCCTGCGAAATGCTGAATCCGACGAACACGCTCACTACGTTTTCCTCGGGCTTGAAACCCTTCTGCACGTGAAGCGGGGTCCACGGGCTGTCCTTCTCATTTTCGGGAAGGATGAGGTTGTTGTAGTTGACGCCGTTGCCGAGCGTGCCGAGGTAGGTCTGGCCGGGGATCCCCGAGTTCGAAAGGTTCCTCGAGAGCATCGTCCAGGCGCGCCCGATTGCCGCGTTCGGTTGCGCGAATGGGCCCATGGCTCCGATTCCATAATTCATGTTGAGCTTGTCGCGAATGGGCCCGTTGATCACTGCTGCCGTGGCGAAAGAATTGGTCGAGCTTGAAAGTGAAGTGAGCCCCGTTTCCGCGATCGCCAGGATCGTCGGTAGATATTCAGGTTTCGCACCCGCCATCACGGCGTTGATGGCGACCTGCTTCACGGTGAACGACCAGTCCGGATACGATCCGCGCGCTGGAGACATTTTGCCCACCACTTCGTCCGGCTTGTGGCTCGTGCCTTTGAGCATCGCGGCGAGCCGCTCGTCTGTTGGAATGACGATCTGCATGAAGTCCGTCATTCCGTTATCGATATAGTATTGCTGCAGATTCTCCGCTGTGTCCGTGAAGGTGGCCGGTCCGGTCGAGACTTCAACTTGGCCGGTCTTTTGCTCCTCCGCCGTTAGCGGCTGGGTTAGAGCGTCCAACACTTCCTTCATCAGCGGTTTGCCGCTGACCGGATCGTTTCCTTCCAGGTAGGCGTACATCTCCGCGTCCGTCTTGCCCCATACGGGATGCGGAGTGAAGCAGATTCGTTCAAGCGGCATGCCGCGTGAGGCGGCGTTGGACTTGGCCAGATCCTTGAACGCAATCGTGACCATCGGAGCGGTCGGGAAGCCCATCTGTTCAAACTTTACGCAGTGACCAACGGTCGCTGGGGTGCACGTGCTTCAATGCCCGATCGCCATGATGACGGCGTTGCCCTTCGCTTTGATTTCCGCGTTCAGTTTCGGGTCGTCATCGGCGAACGCACCGGCCTTCAGCCGATAGATCGTGGTAACGCTGGGCATGTTCTTCTTGAACCAGTTACCCATCTGATCCAGGAAATGGTCCGCGCCGGGGAATCCATCGGAAACCAAGAAAATCGTTTTGCCGTCCAGACGAGCGAGCCGGGGTGCCATGGGCACGAGCTGCACCGGAGGTGGAAGCCCCTTTGGATTTAGTCCGATGAGTTTGGCCGGGCCAGCCTCTGCCTTCGATGCCTTTTCCTTGGCCTCCGCACTCGCACCTGCCAGAAGCGCCGGGGAAACCCCCAGCAGCGACAGCATTTTTCGTCGATTCATTTCCGCCCCCCTTGCTTTGTGCACACCAACGCCTTTAGTTATAATCCCGCCTCGTATGAAATTGCAATTGGCGCTCGGCGTCGTGTACGCGGAAACCGCTACGTCCACTTGTCAATCGAAACGCTCACGCCGTAGCTCAAGCTCCCGCCCTGAAAGAACGCGTTCGTTTGGCCACCGGCCACGACGACATTGATGTCGTTCAAGTGCGGCCATCGAGGGATTACCGCCTCATCGGGCATTTTGTACCAGGTGGCATATGGCTCGAGTCCCTTGAGCGCGCGCGGGTAATCAAAGCCATACGCGAAATCACGGCTTTTATAGTCTTTCACGGACTGCGTGGTGTTCTTGTAGAGCCAATCAATTAGTTTTTCTTTTGTGTCGTAGCCGCGCTCGTGCAGGCTGTGCGCGATCAGCGGATCGGCCACCACCAGCCCGCCGAAAAATCCGGTGAACACACTGAAAAGGTCGCTGAACTGCTCCTCATATTTCGGAGTATCCGTGCTGGTGCCGCGCGCGCCTTGCCCGGGGACGATGCCCAGTCCGCGAAATAAGCTGACGACGTTCTCACCCGCTTGGAAGCCCTTCTGTACATGGAAGGGAACCCAGGGGCTTGCGGCTTCGTTTTCGGCGATCACCAGGTTGTTGTAGTTGAGGTTGTTTCCCTGCGAGCCCATATACGTGTCGCCAGGGACGCCGCCGTTGGCTAGGTTCTTCGACAACAGCGTCCAGGCTCTGCCGATCGCGGCATTCGGCTGCGCGAATGGACCGAGAGCGCCGATGCCGTAGTTCATGTTCAATTTGTCGCGAATTGGCCCGTTGACCACTGCGGCGTAAGCAAAAGAATTCGTGGAGCTGAAAAGCGATGGAGTGCCGGACGATGCAATCGCCAGCATCGTGGGAAAGTACTCGGGCTTGCAGCCGGCCATCACGGCGTTGATGGCCACTTGCTTCACCGTGTATTCCCACGGCGGATAGGCGCCAGCCGCCATTTTACCCACCACTTCATCGGGCTTGTGGCTCGTGCCGGCAAGCATCTCCTCGACCATTTCCTTGGTGGGGAGAAAAATCGGCAAGAAGTCGGTCATTCCGTTGTCGGCGTAAAACTGCTGCAGGTTCCGCGGTGTGTCCGGGCCGTACTTTTCCGGCCCGACGTCTACATGAACCATGCCGGTCTTCGACTCTTCGGCTGTGAGCGGCAGTGTGAGGTCGTCCACAATTTCCTTCATCATCGGCTTGCCGCTGATGGGATCGTTGCCCTCGACGTACGCGCGCAGCTGCTCGGGCGTTTTCGCAGCGACCGGATGCGGCGTGAAAGTAATCCGCAGGTGAGGCATGCCGCGTTTGGCGACATTTAAAATCGCGAGATCCTTGAATGCGCGTGTGACCAGGGGAGTGGTGGGGACGCCGAGCTTTTCAACGCTGATGCAGTGACCAACGGTCGCTGGCGTGCACGTGCTTCAATGCCCAATGGCCATGATCGCGGCGTTACCCTTTTCCTTGATCTCTTTCCACAGCGCCGGATCGTCTTCCGCGTACGGTCCCGCCTTTCTCTTGAACACGACTGTGACGCTGGGCATGTTTCTGTTGAACCACAGCTGAATCTGATTCAGCAGAAATCCGCCGCCCTCAAATCCCGTGTCCACCAGATACACGGTTTTGCCATCGAGGCTGCCTAGGCGCGGCGCCATCGGAATCAGCTGAATCGGGGGCGGAGTGCCCTTGGGATTCAGCGTCTCAACCGTGGTTTCGCCCGACGCGGCCTTTGCGGTGGTGATCTTGGCGTTCGATTGCTGGCCGTTCGCACGCGCTCCAGCCAGAAGCGCTGGAGAGATCCCCAGCAGCGAAAGTAATTTTCGCCTGTTCATTTTCCAACTCTCCTTCGCGGTATGCGGTGAACCTGCCCTGGTTCTGACTTCCCGCGCTCGAGATTCTGGTTCTGGCCCTTCGTATTCCTAGAGTGCCTTCATGGCGTGCGTACCGTGCGTCATCGCCGCACCGGCGCGAAGAGCTGCGGCGACGATCACCGCCTCCGCGATTTCCGGATCCGAACAGCCGGATTCGCGAGCCCGATTCGCGTGGATCTCGATGCAGTAGGGGCATTGGGTCGTAAATGCAACCGCGAGCGCCATCAGTTCCTTGTATTTCACAGGGATCGCGCCAGCCGCCATGGCCGCCTTGTCGAAGGCCACAAACGCCTTCATTCCTTCCGGCGCATTGGCATCGATCAGTTTCAGCTTGCCGAGATTTTTCATGTCGTACACAGGCAGCCTCCCGGTTGCTCGTGAGATTTCTCAGGGCTTCTGAGAGTTTCGAAGTGCCCGATTATAACTGCTGCGCACGCCTTGGGGCAATTTCACACAGCAGCGTCAACTGGTTACCGCGGCCGTAATCCGGTTTACGTCTGATAAGTTCTCGAGAGATTTCACAAGTTCGATGATCGACTGGGCCTTCGATCGAGGCCATTTGGAGAATTCAGTGTTGCCTCTGAATTTGTCGGCCACCTCATCGTAGGTCATTGGATTTTCGGGACTGCCCTTGGCGGGCTGCGTGCGTCCCGAAAAAGTCCTGCCATCCTTCAGGTGGACCTTGAGGATGCCACCCTCCACCAGCACAGCCTGAAAATTCCCGCCCTGGCTGGCCTGCTTGTCGAATTCCGGATCCACATAAAAGCTCACGCGCCGGATCATGTCCTGCACGTCAGGGCGCTGCACGACGCCATCAGTGAATTGGCTTAAACCTGCCTTGCCCTCCAGCAGGAGGACGCTCATGGCGAATTCCATGCTGAATTTCGCCTCCAGGCCGGTGGTCGGATGGTGCCGAAAAAGCGTGGTCAGGTTGCTCCGGTTCCCGCCGACTTCGACGCGGTCCACGTCTTTGGCTGTGATGTTGTTTTCTCGAATGAGGCGCAGCATCTGGTCCATGAATGCCTGCTGGATGGTTCCACACGGAAATCGCTTGATCAAGTCTCCCGGCGACGCAAACATCCACGGTTTGCCAAGGCGATCGACAATCGCGCTGGGATCAAATGTTCCCCCGGCAGCCTGGAAAAATCCAAGCGGCGCCTCCAAGATATCGTCGGACGCAGTCCAGCCGAGAGCCGCGAGGTCGGCGGCTACAATTCCGTTCTCGGCGGCGTGCCCGGCGTGAAAGGGCTTCGTCATCGAACCGAAATTGTCACGGAGGCCGCTGGCCTCGGAACCCGCGACGCCCAAAGCATAAGCCGTCTGCTTCGCGCTCAGGCCGCGAAGCTTTGCGCACGCCGCGGCGCTGCCAAAAGATCCGCAGGTTCCAGTGGTGTGAAAGCCGTCGCCATTGTGGCGGGGCGAAATCGCGTCGCCGATCTTGCTCGCCACCTCGACGCCCACGTGAAACGCCAGCATCAGATCCTTGCCACTGCGGCGTTCTAGCTCACAATGTGCAAATGCCGCTGGAAGCATCGGTGCCGTTACGTGCAGCGCGGAGCCGGTATCGTCGTAGTCGTCGGCGTGGATGGAAATCCCGTTGGCTAGCGCCGCAAAGCGGGCCGGGGCTTTCACGCCTGTTCCCATGATGCTGGCTTTCCCGTCCGAAAATCCGAGTGTCTCGATATAACGCCGGATGAGGACGCCGGAAGCCGAAGCCGATCCAGCCAGCGCTAGACCGAAGCCGTCCAACAGCGTTTTCTTGCCGAGCGCGATCACAGTCTCCGGAATGTCCTCGTATTTTGTGTTCACGATAAATTCCGAGACGTATTTGGTCAGTCCCGAAACCGCCGGGAAGTCGCCCATGGCACGGCCGGAGGCGCTTGACTCCCATCGTTGGCTGCCAGTGAGCGCGGCCGCGGCCGCCAGCAGTGAGTTCCTGAAAAATTCTCGCCGTATCACTCGATATCACCTCCGAGAATAAGCCGCCAATCGCCGCACCCCTCCGCTCGACTCGCGCAACGAGTTCAAGCGAATCGTCCTGCCACACCTTGGCCGGGATGATACGCCGCGCCTGATGACCCAGCAAGCTTCCCCCGTTGTCTAAGGCCGATCGCGAAACAGCGAGGCCGGGATCTTGAGAAACGCCCGATTGTAAAGTTGCCAATCGTCCGTCTCGCGTTCTATGTATAATTTTCGTCTCGTCATTTGAGGTTTCAACTTCGGTACGAGCGCGTTCCTCGCAACCGGCAGAGGAGAGCATGCCAACAGAACCGATCATGGATGTGGCTCATTTGGGCCATCTGGAATTGTTAACTCCAAAGCCAGAGGAGAGCTTGCGATTCTTCGTCAACGTGATGGGAATGACCGAGAGTGGCCGGGAAGGCGACTCGGTTTACCTGCGCGCGTATGACGACTATGAACGTCACTCCCTGAAACTCACCGCGTCGAAAACGGCCGGGATGGGTCACGTGGCCTACCGCACACGAAGCCCGCAAGCGCTCGAGCGTCGCATCGCGGCGCTAAGGGGATCGGGATTCGAAATCGGCTGGAATGAGGGCGACCTCGCGCACGGTCCGGCGTACGTGTGCCAGGATCCGGACGGCCATAAGATCGAGCTTTACTACGAGACGCAGTGGTATCAGGCGCCTCCTGAGTTGCGGCCGTCGCTGAAGAATCAGGCGCAGCGTTTTCCGGCGCGCGGCATCAACGTGCGTCGCCTCGATCATTGGAACGGGCTGGCCGTAGATATTGAAAGCAACCGCGAATTCTTCGAGAAATATCTCGGCTTCCGGCTAACCGAACAAATCGTGCTCGACAACGGCACCGAAGCCGCCATGTGGATGACTTGCACAAATAAGAGCTACGACTTCGCTTACTCGCGCGACCATACCGGTGTGCGCGGGCGGTTTCACCACGTCACCTATGCGGTCAACAGCCGCGAAGAAGTGCTCATCGCCGCCGACATCTTCCTCGAGAACGGCGTTTACATAGAGACCGGGCCGCACAAGCACGCGATTCAGCAAACCTTCTTTTTGTATGTGTATGAACCCGGCGGCAATCGCGTGGAAGTAGCCAATGCGGGAGCGCGCTTGATTCTCGCACCGGATTGGAAGCCGATTCGCTGGTCCGAAGCCGAGCGCAAAAAAGGCCAGGCCTGGGGTCTCAAAACGATCGAGTCGTTTCATACCTACGGAACACCCGTGGTCGAATCGGCTACCAAGAAATGATGCACCGCCAAAACGCCTGTCGCGCAGAATCGAAATGCGATCCTGCGCCCCACCTTGTGGCGGCGCGGTGAGCCATGTCCCAACTTCCGCATCTTCTGCTCCTTCCTGGTCTCGCCTGCGACGGCGACGTCTGGGCGCATCAGGTCCGCACATTCTCCAAAATCTCCACCCTGAACGTCACCGACTACGGCCTTAGCGACTCGATCGGCAAAATGGCCGAAGTCGCGCTCGACAGTGCCCCGGAGCGTTTCGCCATCGCCGGCCACTCGATGGGCGGACGCGTCGCATTCGAGATCGTGCGCCGTGCGCCAGAGCGTGTTGTGGGAATGGCAGTCCTTGATACCGCCTACCGCCCTTTCGCCGGCGGCGAGGCCGGCGAACGCGAACGAGCGCAGCGATCCGCACTGTTGGAGGTGGCGCAGACGAAAGGCATGCGCGCCATGTCGCAATTTTGGATGAAAGGCATCATCCATCCCGACCGGCTGGCGGATCAGGACCTCACGGATGCGATCCTCGAAATGATGGGCCGCAAAACTCCTCAAATCTTCGCCGCGCAGATCAAGGCGCTGCTCGAGCGGCCCGATGCCACGTCCGTGCTTTCCGCCGTTCGGTGCCCCTCCATGGTGCTGGTCGGCCGACAGGACGCCTGGAGTGCGATTGCAGGGCACCGCGAGATCGCGGCGCTGATTCCGAATGCGACGCTAGCGGTCATCGAGCACTGCGGACACATGTCGCCGATGGAGCGCCCGGAAGACGTGACCGCCGCAATGACCTCATGGTTCTCAGCCCTGAAGAGTTAAAGCCACGGCGCCGATGAACCACATGATCGTGAGGACTGGCGTGCGACCAATACGGAGCTGCATCATCTGATGTTGTTTAGCTGGCTAGGAAGTCTAGAATGACCTTCTATTTAGAAGGTCGGACCGATTATGTCGAAACCAATTCTGCTGAGTGTGGACGACGACTCCGACGTCTTGCGCGCGATTGAGCGCGACCTGCGGTCAAAGTACGGCGCTGAATACCGTGTGATAGGAAGCGATTCTCCCGTGGGAGCACTCGCCCTGTTGAAGCAGTTGAGGGTGCGGAACGACAGCGTGGCCCTTCTCCTTGCCGACCAGCGCATGCCTCACATGGACGGCATCGCGTTTCTGCAAGAAGGAATGCAGATTTTTCCCGACGCGAAGCGGGCGCTGCTCACTGCCTACGCGGACACAAACGCCGCGATCAGCGCTATCAATCAAGCCAACATCAACTACTTCTTCTTGAAACCATGGGATCCCCCCTCCGAGCACCTCTATCCCCAGGTGGATGACTTGCTCGATGATTGGCGGGCGTCCTATAGGCCAGCGTTCGAGGGAATTCGGGTATTGGGGACGCGCTGGTCGCCGCGGTCCTACGAACTAAGAGACTTCCTGGCGCGCAATCGCGTTCCTTACCAGTGGATTGACGTTGAACTATCGGCGAACGACTCGGAAACCAAGCAGCTTTTGGATGCGCTGGGACCCGAGGCTGCGAGTCTTCCGGTCGTGCTTTTCCCGGACGGAACGAAGCTTCTCGAAAGTGTACCGGCCGAAGTCGCTCAAAGAGTTGGATTGCGGACTCGGGCGCAAACCAACTTTTACGACCTGGCCATCTTGGGCGGTGGGCCGGCTGGTCTGGCTGCAGCTGTCTATGGTGCGTCGGAGGGCCTGCACACGGTGATGATCGAGCGGGAAGCCCCGGGTGGGCAGGCCGGAATGAGCTCGCGCATTGAGAACTATCTCGGATTTCCGATGGGGCTGAGTGGAGGCGATCTCGCCCGGCGCGCAGTCGTACAGGCCCAGCGTTTTGGAGTCGAGATCCTGTCTCCCCAGGAAGCTGTCGGCGTGCGAACCGAAGGGTCCTACCGATTCATCAAGCTGGCGGACGGGAATGAAATCTCCTGTCACGCATTGATGATCGCGACGGGAGTACAGTGGCGGCGCCTCGAAGCGCCCGGAATCGACCGGTTGCAAGGGGCGGGCGTCTACTACGGGGGCGGCGCCACGGAAGCTTTGTCTTGCAAGGGCGAGATCGTCTACGTGGTGGGCGGCGCGAATTCTGCGGGTCAGGCAGCGATGAACTTCGCGAAGTACGCCGACCGCGTGGTCATTGCCGTGCGAGGAAGCACTCTATCAAGCACAATGTCGCAGTATCTAATCGACCAGATCACTGAGACTCCCAACATTCAGCTTTGGGCAAACGCGAGCTTGGTCGAGGCGCACGGCGAAATTCATCTGGAGGAAATTTCCTTTCTCTGTTCGGATACCAACAAGATTGAGCGAGTGCCGGCGACCTCGATGTTCATCTTCATTGGGGCGCTGCCCCAAACCGACTGGCTGGGAAGCCTCGTCGAGCGGGACGAGCGCGGGTTCATCCTCACCGGTCCCGACCTCATTCGAGAAGGGCAGCACCCCAAGGGGTGGGCGCTCGAAAGAGATCCCTTCCTGCTCGAGACGAATGTTCCCGGTATTTTTGCGGTAGGCGATGTACGGCACGGCTCGGTGAAACGGGTGGCTTCCGGAGTTGGTGAGGGCTCGGTTGCAGTGCAATTCATCCATCAATATCTGAGCAAGGTATAAATGGCAGAAAATTCCGAACTACTTCGCGTCCCGGTATTCGCCGGCTTACCCGACGACCAGATCACCTGGTTCAACAGCCAGGCGATCGATCTGCCTCTGAGGGCGGGCGAAACATACTTTCGCGAGGGCGATCCGGCCGACGCGATGTTTGTCATCCTGGAGGGGCAGGTCCAGGTGCGCGGCGAAATCGGCGGCGAAACAGTCGTTCTTCTGCTGAAGCCCGGCGACGTGACCGGAGTGCTCCCGTTTTCACGCATGAAACAGTTTACGGTCGGTACGCGTGCAGTGACGGACGCTCGCGTCCTGCGTTTTCCTTCTTCGCTATTTCCCGAGCTTGTTCAGAAAATGCCGGAGCTGACGCAGCGCCTCGTGGGCCTGATGTCCGACAGGATTCGCGAGACGACGCGGCGAGAGCAACAACGCGACCGCCTGGCTTCTTTGGGAAAACTCTCCGCTGGTCTCGCGCATGAACTCAACAACCCGGCCTCCGCGGCAAAACGCGCCGCCAGCCAGTTGCGCGACATTCTCAAGAAAATCCGCGACGCGAGCCAGGCGCTCGGAAGGCGCGCGCTAACTCCTCGGCAGCAATCGGAAATCGAGAAAATGGAAGCTTCCTTCGTCCAGAGCGACGAAGTTCCTCCCGATCCGCTCGCCGCCAGCGACCTGGAAGAGCAGATTGATTCTTTGCTGCGCAGCCACGGACAGAACGATCTGTGGCAGATGGCGGCCGATCTGGCCCACCGCAACGTCAAACCAGAGGCGCTCGAATCGCTCTTCGCGACACTCGATGCGGATACGGCCCGCGCCGCGCTGGTGCGCATCGCTGCTTCCGTTGAGGTCGCAACGCTGCTGAACGAAATCGAGAGCGGCACTTCGCGAATCTCGGACCTCGTCCGCGCCATCAAGGAATACACCTACATGGACCAGACTCCTTTGCAGAACGTGGACATCGTGAAGAGTCTGGAAACCACGCTGACCATCCTGAATCACAAGCTCAAACACGGCGTCGTCGTGCAGCGTGACTATCAGCGCATACCTCTTCTCGTGAACTCGTTCGGCAGCGAGTTGAATCAGGTTTGGACCAACCTGATCGATAATGCCATTGACGCCATGCACGGAGAAGGTGAGCTTCGCGTCCGAACCTATCGCGACGACGATTGCGTGGTGGTTGAGATCGCCGACAACGGCCCCGGAATCCCGCCCGATGTACAGCCGCACATCTTCGAACCCTTCTTCACTACCAAAGGAGTTGGAGAAGGCCTCGGCCTCGGCCTCGACACCGTTCAGCGAATCGTGAAGAAGCACAGGGGCGACATACAAGTTATCTCGAAACCCGGCGACACCCGGTTTCAAGTGTGGCTGCCGTTGGCGGGCGGACCGACTTAGGATTGCTCCCGCCGCTGCTTCCAGTGCCATTTCTGTTGTCGCGCGCAGATTGACGCCAGCCTGTAAGCTTGCCTAGAATCCCGAAGCCAAAATAAGAAGGGTCGAGACAGTGGCTGACAGGAAAACCGCCATGGTGGTCGGCGCACGTTCGGCTTATTTTGTCGGCCGCGGCTACGGGGCTCGCGCGAGGTGAAACGGCGCGCAAACTCTGAACTCTTCGCCTTTTTTAACCGCGTTCGCGCATTGACTCAGTCTTCCCGCCCCTCTAGAATCCCAACCCGAGCTCAAACATTATGATTATCGATTCTCATCAGCACTTCGTCCGCCTTGCCCGTCACCCCGAAGTGGAGGGCTTTCGCCAAGCGCAGCTTTCCGGAAAGAATCCCGATGCCCTCCCCAAGGTCGCGGATGCCGACGTTAGAAAGAGTCTGGAACAGGTAGTCAGCTTAATGGATTCGCGCGGCATCGATGTCGCGTTCGCCTCTCCCCGAGCGAAAGCCATGGCAACGCATGAAGGTACCGCGGAACAGAACGCCATCTGGGCCGATCTCAACAACAGCCTTATTCTTCGCGCCTGTCAGTTGAATTCTGGCCGCTTTGCGCCGGTCGGCATGCTCGGGCAACATCCTTCGTGTCCATCCGAGCAGGTGGCGAAACAGATCGAGCATTGGACCAAGGAAGGTTTCATAGCGTTCAATTTTGATCCCGACGGCACCGGCGGCCGCTGGCAAAACCAGCCCTTCACCGGAAAGCACAATTATCCGGTCTTCGAGGCGGCCCAGGGGCTGGACGTGCCGCTCGTACTGCACGGCAGCGAATCGATCAATCAGAACTTCCCGCATACGGCCGTCCAATATCTGGTCGCTGACATTACGGGTTTCGTGCAACTCATGATTGCGAAGGATCTGTTCCGGGATTTTCCGCGTCTGCGGTTTCTGATCCCGCATGGCGGCGGCGCGTTGCCGTGCCAGATCGGGCGTTGGAGGGCGATCGCGAAGTATAACAGCTGGGCGAGCCCGGACCAGATCCTCGGCGATGGCAACGTCTTCGTCGATACCTGCGTATACAACGGCCTCAACATGCAGATGTTATTCGACGCTGTCTCGGTCGACAACATCCTGTTTGGCTCGGAATGCGACGGTGCGTTCCCCGGCGTGGTCAATGACGAGACGCACGATCATTACGACAATACGCGCCGCTATGTTGACGATTCGAAGCTGAACGCAGGCGACAAGGCCCGGATCTATGCCGCCAACGCGCGGCGCGTTTATCCGCGTGCGGGCCGCTGGATTCAAGCATAGCGGGGTCTAGGCTGGCGCGGAATCCAGGGCTCCGGGCGCCCTCCAGTCCGTGCGCGGATTGACGCCGCCCTTTCGCAGCCCCTAGAATCCAAAGCGGAGCCTTAAGAAAGGTGCCTTTGTGGCCCCTCAGAAAAAAACGGCAAGGGCGGTCCAGAAAATCCAATACGGGGAAGCCGATCAGCGCGTCTTCCCGCGTGTCGCCAAGGAGTTGTCATGAGCAAGCCAGTCGTTGTCCGCAAAGTGGCTTTACCGCCTGCCGATGCCATCGCCGCGCTTGAAAAATACGGCGTCTCCACCGTTCACGAAGCCCAGGGACGGAATGGATTGCTGGCCTCCTACATGCGTCCGATTTATCCCGGCGCGGCCATCGCCGGTCCGGCCGTTACGGTTTCGCTGCCGCCGGGCGACAATCTGATGATCCACGTTGCCGTCGAAGTGTGCACGCCGGGGAGCATTCTCGTGGTTGCTCCGACGTCGTATTGCACCGACGGATATTTTGGCGAGCTTCTCGCGACTTCGCTTCGCGCGCATGGCGTGAAGGGTTTGATCATCGAAGCCGGATGCCGCGACGTGGCCCCCTTAACCGCAATGAGATTTCCGATCTGGAGCCGCGCGGTCAGCTCGCAGGGAACCGTGAAGGCGACGCTCGGATCGGTGAACGTGCCGATCGTGTGCGCAGGCGCTGCTATCGAGCCGGGCGACGTGATGGTCGCCGATGACGATGGAGTCGTCGTCGTGAAGCGGGCTGCCGCGGTCGAGATTGCCGCCGCGTCGAAGCAAAGGACCGACAAGGAAGATCTGGTTCGGGCCCGGCTCGCTAAAGGCGAACTTGGCTTGGACATTTACAATCTACGCCCGAAATTAAAGGAGCTGGGCCTGGAATACCGGTAACGAATGTCAGCGACTGAGGTGCTTCGAGCGGGCCAGCGAGGGTTGATTCGCCGGTTCGCGCCGCCTCCCCGGCTAACGTCTGGCGAGGGATTGCGTCCTAAGCTCAAGCCGTGTGTGTCGAAACGGTGGAATCGGCACGGCTGGCAGGTCTTAAGGAGTCTCAACGTGAACAAGTTCGTGCTGGCGAAGTCCTGTTTCGTGTTGGTTGCCGTTCTTTCGATTTCCCTCTGTTCCTTTGCCGATCCGAAGGCCCCGCTGCTTCTCCAGACTCCGACGCTTAGCGCGACCCAGATAGCCTTCGTCTATGCGGGCGATATATGGATCGTCGCCCGGGCGGGCGGCGAAGCGCATCGGCTGGTGACTGGGCGCGACCTGGAAAGCGGCCCCATTTTTTCGCCCGATGGTTCGATGGTGGCGTTCAGCGGGAATTACGACAGCAACACGGATGTGTACGTGGTTCCGTCGACGGGAGGCGAGCCGCGCCGACTAACCTATCATCCTGGTGCGGACGTTGCAGTCGGCTGGACGCCTGACGGCAAAAGCGTCCTGTTCTCCTCCCATCGCGCCAGTACCAACGATCCGGACAAGCTCTTCACGGTTGGGGTGACCGGCGGTTTCCCGACGGAGCTTCCCTTGGAGATGGGCGAACAGGGCTCCTACTCACCGGACGGGTCCGAGATCGCCTATGTTCCTATTTTTCAGTGGGAGCCCGACTGGAAGGGATATCGCGGCGGGCAAACGACCCCAATTTGGATTGCCAAGCTTTCCGATTCGAGCATCGTCAAGGTCCCTCGCGAAGAATCGAACGACCGCGATCCGATGTGGGTCGGCAAGACCGTTTACTTTCTTTCGGACCGCGACGGCCCCAGGACGCTTTTCGCCTACGACACTGAAACCCAGAAAATCGCTCGAGTAATCGACAACAAAAACGGCTTTGATATCAGTTCGGCCAGCGCGGGGGATGGAGCGATCGTGTATGCACAATTCGGGTCTCTCCACGTGTATGACGTTGCGACGCGCAAAGACCAGCCAGTGTCGGTAATCGTCTCGGGCGATGCGCAGGAGTTGCTGCCGCGTTGGGAGAAGGTCTCCCGGCACATTTTGAACTCAGATATCTCTCCCACCGGCGCGCGAGCAGTGTTTGAGGCGCACGGCGAGATACTGACGGTGCCCGCGGAGAAGGGCGACGCACGGAACATTACGAACACTCCGGGCACTGCCGAACGCGACCCGGCCTGGTCCCCCGATGGCAAATGGATCGCGTATTTCTCGGATGCATCGGGGAACTACGAACTCCACGTTCGAGATCAGAAGGGGCTCGATCCTGCGCGAGTCATCAACCTCGGAAACCCGCCAACCTTTTACTACCGGCCGACGTGGTCGCCCGACAGTAAGCGCATCGCGTACGCCGACAAGCGCCTGAACCTCTGGTTTGTTGATTTGGACCATCCCGCGCCGGTCAAAGTAGATACAAACCTTTTCGAGTTTGCTGAAAACGACTTCAATCAAGAGTGGTCTCCTGACAGCCAATGGATCGTCTACACAAAGGTCCTGCCCAATCACCAGCACGCGGTGTTCGTATATTCGCTTGAGACCGGTAAGGGCGCGCAGATCACCGACGGCATGAGCGACTGCCAGTACCCAAATTTCGACAAGAACGGCAAATACATCTATTTCGCCGCGAGCACCAATACGGGTTTGAGCGCCGCTGGTTTGGACATGTCGAGCGACGAGCATCCGGTCACCATGAATGTGTACGTGGCGGTGTTGCGGAAGGATTTACCCTCGCCCATTCCGCCCGAGAGCGACGACGAGAAATCGCCGGAAGCCACGGCTGCGGCGAGTAAAGCGTCTGGCGACAAGTCTGCCGATAAATCGGATGACAAATCGACCAAGAAGGCGGCCGACTCGGCAGGAGACAAATCCGACGACAAATCTGCTGCCAAGACCGACGAAAAACCAAAGGAACCGCCAAAGGTCACCATTGATTTTGAAAATATTTTGCAGCGGATCCTGACGCTGCCCATACCGGCGGCAAACTACGTGAGTGTCTCCGCAGGCAAGGAAGGAGAGCTTTTTCTGGTGGAAGCTCCCATGGTCGCTCTGGCGGCTGCCGATGGCCCCTCACAACTGACGGTTTCGAAGTTTGATCTGAAGACTCGGAAGACCGACAAACTATTGAGCGGTATTTCGGTCTTCGCCTTGTCCTTCAACGGCGAGAAAATGCTCTACAAGCAGGGTGAGAACTTTTTTATCGCGGACTCGAGCAAACCACCGGAGGCCGGCAAAGGGCAATTGAAGACGGACGACTTGGAAGTGCGCGTGGTGCCCCGCGAGGAATGGAATCAGATGTATCGCGAAGTCTGGCACATCGAGCGCGACTTCTTCTATGACCCGCATTATCACGGTCTCGATCTGACGGCTGCTGAAAAAGAGTTTTCAGCGTATCTTCCCGGCATTTCGAGCCGGTCGGATCTGAATTACCTGTTTCGCGAAATGCTCAGTTATATGTCCGTGGGCCACATGTTCATCCGCGGCGGAACGGAGCCCGAGACGCCTCATGTGAGCGTGGGACTGCTCGGTGCCGATTACGCGATCGAGAACGGGCATTACCGGTTTAAGAAAATCTACAGCGGCGAAAACTGGAACCCTAGGCTTCAGGCCCCTCTCACTCAGCCAGGAGTGAACGTCAAGGAGGGCGAATATTTGCTCGCAGTGGACGGACGCCAAATCACATCTTCGGATGAACTCTACGCCTTCTTCCAGGAGACGGCGGGCAAGCAGGTCGTTCTCAAGGTCGGACCTAACTCCGATGGTACGGGATCGCGCGACGTAATTGTTGTACCGATGCCGAGCGAAGACGGCATTCGCAACCTCGATTGGATTGAAGCGAACCGCCGCAAGGTGGATGAACTGAGTGGCGGCAAACTCGCTTACGTTTACTTGCCCGATACCGCAGCGGGCGGATACACGAATTTCAATCGCTACTTTTTCGCGCAAGTTGGCAAGCAAGGCGTCATTCTCGATGAGCGATTCAACCACGGCGGTCAGGTTGCGGACTATATCATTGACTATCTACGCCGCCAGCCGATGGACATGATCATTTCACGCGAAGGCGCTGTGTCCTATGATCCAGCGATGGCCATTTACGGTCCAAAGGTGATGATTATCAACCAGTTTGCGGGATCCGGCGGAGACGCGATGCCGTGGCTTTTCCGCAAGTCGCAGATTGGCACTCTGGTGGGCGTGCGGACCTGGGGCGGTCTGGTCGGAATCGGCGGCTATCCGGTGTTGATGGATGGCGGATTCGTGACCGCGCCTCGAGAGGCAATCGCTGGACTGGACGGTGCGTGGGAAGTGGAAGGCCGTGGCATCGCGCCCGATATTGAAGTGTGGCAGGATCCTCAGCGGGTGCGAGAGGGCCACGATCCGCAATTGGAAAGGGCCGTTGCGGAGGCGATGTTGCAATTGAAAGATCATCCGTTGCCCACTTACAAGGCGCCGCCCTACATCGATCATCATCCGCAACTGCCGCCTGTGCAGTAGGAACGCGCACCGGCTGGCGTGCCGGGTTTCGCATGGTTGCGAATTCGGAATGTGAGGTCGTCCATGACTGAGTTCAGCCAGGCAGAAATGCGAAATGTGGAGCAAGCCTGCTACGCCCTGGCCGTCGAGTATGCCGAGATCATCGACAGCCGGGAGTTCGCTCGGCTCCGCGAGGTATTCGCCGAGGACGCTGCCTTCACACTCCCGATGGGCTCCAAGGAACCGATTCACGGCGCGGAAAAAATCGTGGCTATGTTCCAGTCGCGCCCGCGAGGCCGGTTGACGCAACATCTACTCAGCAATTTCCGGGTGAGCATGGAAACAATGGACACCGCCGTCGGCACCTGTCGCGTCTTGTTCTTCAGTTCGGATGAATCCGAACCTGAAACCCCGGAGGGAAGAAAAGCGGCCAGCAAGCAATCGATCGGCGTTTACCATGATCGCTACGTTCGCACGAAGAACGGCTGGCGCATTGCCGAGCGGGTCTCAAGGATGGTCTTTTACACCTAGGAAAACGCGATGCCCAGCGAATCCATCGAACGCATTGCGATCGTCGGCTTCGGCGAAGCCGGTGGCATCATCGGGAATGACCTCGCGGCTCGCGGGCTGAGCGTTTCCACGTTTGACATCCTGTTTCATTCCAAGGAAGCGCGCGAGGCGATGCTCGCAAAGGCCCGCGATTCGAAAGCGCGGCCGACCGAGAGCCTCAGCGACTGCGTGCGCGACGCGCAACTCGTGATTTCCGCGGTCACTGCGTCGTCTGCGCTCGATGTTGCAGAACAAGCGTCTGGCCTACTGCGCGCCGGCCAGTTTTTTCTCGACATCAACTCCGTTTCACCCGGCACAAAGCAAAAAATGGCGGACCACTTCCAGAAAACAGACGTGCGTTTTGTCGAGGCGGCGGCGATGGCTGCGGTCCCGCCCCAGCGATTGAAGGTTCCCATGCTGCTCGGTGGAGCGCACGCAGCCGAGCTGGCCGCGCTCCTGCCGTCCATCGGAATGAGTGCCCGCGTCGCGAGCGACCGAATCGGAGTCGCTTCGGCCGTCAAGATGTGCCGCAGCGTGGTGATCAAGGGTTTGGAGGCTCTGGTCGTCGAGTCCATGTTCGCGGCGCGCCGCCACGGCGCGGAGGATGCCGTGCTCGCGTCGCTCTCTGCGACGTTCCCCGAGATGGGATGGAACAAGCAGCTTCCGGACTATCTAATCAGCCGGGTTGCAGAACACGGTAAGCGGCGTGCAGCGGAAATGCGCGAAGCTGCGCAGGCTCTTCGAGACGTCGGAATCAACCCCTTGATGTCGGAGGCGACGGCGGAGAAGCAGGCTTCACTCGTCAAGGAAATCGCCTGCCAATCTGCCGATTCGCGGGCGGGAAAGCCATTTTCCTGGCGGGAACTGGCCGATGCCCTCGACAGCGCCAGCAAGTCCTCGAAGAAGGTCTGAGGCAGGCTAGGAAAGTTCGAAGTTCTCCGCGCGGTCCTGCGGTCGAGTATCTCTAGAAAAACCAGAAGCGCTTCTTCCGACGCGGCCTCGCGCCCTCGGAATTTTCCCAGCCGACATCGTCGCCGAGTTCCGGGACGTACGGGATCGCCCGGTCCTCGAACACGGCCAGAGGATTGTCCGCGAGCAGCGCGCGAGCCACTTCCTCGCCGCGCGTTTTCGCCAGATGGTCGAAGGCTTCTTTCAGGCGAAGCGGGCGCGAGGTCAAGTTATGGGCGTCGCTCGCCACAAAGTGTACGGCGCCTAGGTCGAGCCACTTGTTGGTCATTTCCTGCGCGGCGCTGCCGAATCTCCCAACCAACGATTGCGCCGTCACCTGCGCGTAGCAGCCCTGCCGGAGCCACTTGTATAGACGTTCTGGTTGGGCGCGAATCAACGGGTTCCGCTCCGGATGCGTAACGATCGGATGGAGTCCCGCAAGCTGCAGCTCGTGCAAGGCCTGGTCGAGCGCCGGCGGAATGGCGTAGTCCGCAAACTCGACAAGAAGATAGCTCTTTTGGTTCAGCGTGAATCGGGCGGCATCGTGACGAATGTCCTGCAGGTTCTCGAAACTGAGATGGAAATCGCACCCGGTAGCCAGGACGAGGCGACCTTCGAAACGCGCCTGAAGTTCATCCCGGCGCTCTCGCACCAGTCTGGGAACGAAAGGATGGTCCGGACTGGCGTGTGGGGTCCCGATCACGTGCGTGACGCCATCCTCGATGGCCATTTCGGCCATCTCACACGCAACTTCGAAGGAGTCGGCGCCATCGTCGAGGCCGGGAAGTATGTGGCAATGAATGTCAATCATCAACCGGGCAGGATAGCGCAGCCAGAAACAGATGACAACGCAGACAGACGGGTAATGCTCTACGTCCGAGCACCATCGAGCGGAACCATGATATCGATCGCCCGCGCTCTCGCGTCACCCCCCCCACGTTCCATCACTTCGATCGCCGCGCTCGAAATATTCCCTTTGCAGAGGGCCATCGCATCGAGCGCGCCCAGCGGGTTGACGGGACTACCGACATGATCGTGCACTGGATCTGCTCGTTTATTCCGATCAGCGATTGCGGCGAATCCAACAAGCCGCTCGCGTCTACGAGTCGCTCCTCCAAGCGATTGGGTGCCGCCCGGCGCATCCACCAAATTCACACGCCGCATCGGAAAGAATTTAGGCTAAGTCGTTGAAAATAAACTCCGCGGGCCATCTTACATCTTCACGAACTCGCGCTCTCGAAAGCCGGCGCCTCGGCAAAATAACCATGATCGCGGCATCGTCAATATCGCGATTGGGCACACTCGGGCGACCTCGCGTTCACCGGGGTTTGCGTTCCTGCTATGCTTCTGATTCGCGCAATTGAGATGCGCCCGAGTGGTCGGGTTCGGCCGGGCGAGCGGAACTTGGCAAGGCGGCCGAAAGTAGAACAAAGGAGAAAACAGAGAATGGCAGCGGAGCGCAAACCGGAGTTTTTTGCAGGGAAGGACATGCAGATCGGGATCATCGGTTGCGGTTATGTGGGTCTGCCGCTCGCGCTGCGGTTTGCGGACGTGGGCCATCGCGTCACCGGATTTGACCTGGATCAGGCGAAGGTAGACAAGCTGAACGCTGGACAGACGTATATCCGGCACATTTCGGCGGACAAAATCCGCGAGCACGTGCAACAAAAACGCTTTTCCGCAACGAGCGATTTCTCGAAGCTGCAGGGAATGGATGCAGTGCTGATCTGCGTGCCCACGCCACTGGACGAGCGGCGTGAGCCGGACCTGAGTTACGTCGAAAATACGGCCAAGGCGATAGCCCCGAATCTCCGGCGAGGTCAGTTGATCGTGCTCGAGAGCACGACGTACCCTGGCACGACAGAGGAGCTGGTCCTGCCGATGCTGGAGGCGGGTGGACTGCGCTGTCCGATTGACGCAGGAACGAGCGGCAAAGATGTTGCGACCGATTTCTATCTCGCGTTTTCACCGGAGCGCGAAGACCCTGGAAACAAACAGTACGGTCTGGCGCAAATTCCGAAGGTGGTTGGCGGAATCAACCCTGCCAGCGGACGTGCGGCGGTGGGAATGTACGCGCAGATCGTATCGAAAGTGGTGCCGGTAAGCTCGACGCGCGCGGCCGAAATGGTCAAGTTGCTGGAGAACATCTTCCGCTGTGTCAACATCGCGATGGTCAACGAGCTGAAGCAACTAAGCTTGCGGATGGGCCTCGACATCTGGGAGGTGATTGATAGCGCGGCGACGAAGCCATTCGGGTTCATGCCGTTCTACCCGGGTCCCGGACTGGGCGGGCACTGCATTCCCGTCGATCCTTACTACTTGTCGTGGAAAGCGCGCGAGTATGATTTTTCGACCCGTTTTATCGAGTTGGCCGGTGAAATCAACACGGAGATGCCGTATCACGTCGTGAGCGCCGTGGGTAAGGCTCTGAATGAGCGCGAGAAGAGTATCAAGGGATCGAAGATATTGCTGCTTGGCGTCGCGTACAAGAAAGACGTAGACGATTTGCGCGAATCGCCGTCGCTGAAGCTGCTACAACTGCTCACGGAGCGGGGGGCGCTGATCGACTACAACGACCCCTACTTCCCGGAAATTCCGAAGCTGCGCCACTACAATTTCCCCAACAAGAGGTCGGTCGGGTTAAGCCCAGCCACCATCGCCAGCTACGATTGCGTTCTGATTGCGACCGATCACACCAGCTACGATTACGAAGCCGTCGTACGCGATTCAAAGCTCGTCGTGGATTCGCGCAACGCCACTCGGGGGGTCAAACAGGGTCGTGAGAAAATCATCCTCTGCTAAGCCCGTTTGGCCGTCTGTTTACTCCAACACGCGCATAGGACTTTAGTCCTATTGTAGGAAGCGTACCCTGGTCCTAACCTCTGATCTCATGGGCGCTCCGACGACCGTATCGCAGGAACGATCAAACCTAACCCTTGATCCCGGACGCAGGCGGAGCATGCGCGTGCTCCTGAGCGTTCCGATCCACGTCATCGGCAAAGACAAGGAAAGTCAAGACTTCGTCGAGGAAACCCGGACGCTCGTGGTGAACGCTCATGGAGCGCTGATTTCACTGGGAGCCCGTGTGACGCCCGGCCAGCAAGTCACAGTATCGAACAAGTCTACGTCGAAGTCTTTGGAGTGCCGCGTCGTCCACCTGGGTAACCCGACGGCCGAGAAGGTCCAGACCGGCATCGAATTTGTGCAGCCGTGCGGATCGTTCTGGCAAATCGATTTTCCTCCGGACGATTGGATCACGCCGGAAGATTAGTTCGTCCTCCCTCAAAGCAATTTCCATCCATTATCATTGCGGAGCCGGGATCATCTCGGCCCGCAGCGTTCCGAATGGCAAAGTTGCCTGGATCACGACGGGTGTGTGCGCGGCGTCCGTCCCGAGCCACAACGCGATGTGAATCGCGGTCACTTCCTTCTCGTGCTGAAATACTCGTACCGAAATGCGTGAAGCCATGAAGGTTCCTCCTGGAACAGCGGTCGCTTCCATCATGCTGTCACGGCGGGCGCGCATTTCGAAGACGTCCTTGCCGTCGAACACGGCGGCATCGAGCTCCGGTGTGCGCTGCCAATCCACCGCGCGTAGCGCGTAAAGCGCGCCAAGTGGATCACGGGTGCCTGGCAGGACCACGACACGGGCGCCGGGTGCTCGGGATATCTGGCCGATGGCGACGAGATGCAACACCTGGTCGGAAACTTTCCCGAGCTCGTTCAGATGCGTTTCAAACTGGCGGCTTTCGAGCGATTCGGCGTCGGTGTAGGAATCGAACTGGTCGTCAATCGGGAACAGAGTGCTCACGGGACTGACCGTTTGGGCGTGGGCGCGGAAATGCCAGGTCTGCCAGCCGAAGAGCACGCGGCGCTCGATCACGTCCAGTTGCAGGGACGCAGCGGCAGAGAACGCAGACCACGAAACGCGATAGTGAAGTGTCTCGCCGGCGCGAAAAGGCATGGGCGGTTCCTTCGCGGCAGCGGCTGAAACGAGTGCGAGAACCGGCGTGAGGATTGCCACCAGGATCCAAATCGTGCCGAAACGATTTCTCATCTTCTTCTGACAAATCAACCTGATATTCTTGCCCCACCGACGCGCGCCGGGTATATTCAAGCGTACCTGAAACGCGCGGCACAATCATTACAGCGTTGCGAGTGAATCCAATCGCGAAGTTCATTGCCGAGCGGCCGATTTCTGCACGGGCCGGTTCTGCGCGGGAAGGGATTCCGGAATGCGTTACTTGGTGACAGGTGGTGCCGGCTTCATCGGTTCCCACATCGTGGATGAACTCGTGCGGCGCGGACATCGCGTGGTCGTGCTCGACAATCTTTCGACGGGCAAGGAGTCAAATCTTGCCGGCGTTCGCGACCAAATCGAATTGAGCACGGGTAGCGTTACCGATCTGGCTGCGGTACAGGCGGCATGCCGCGGAGCGGACTACGTGATTCACCTCGCGGCGCGGACTTCGGTACCGCGATCAGTCGAGGACCCGCTGGATACGAATCATGCCAACATTGACGGGACGCTGAACGTCCTAGTCGCAGCCCGCGACGCGAAGGTGCGGCGATTTGTCTATGCTGCCTCGTCGTCGGCATACGGAGAAACTCCGACTCTGCCGAAGGTTGAGACCATGCAGCCGGGCCCGATCTCGCCCTATGGTGTGACGAAGTATGTAGGCGAACTCTACGCGCAAGTTTTCGGCCGGGTCTACGGACTGGAAAATGCCTCGCTGCGATATTTCAACGTGTTTGGCCCTCGGCAGGATCCCACATCGCAATATTCTGGCGTGCTTTCGCGATTCATGCTCGCGGTGATCGAAGGGAGGCCCCCGGTAATCTTCGGAGACGGCGAACAGTCTCGAGATTTCACGTACGTAGAAAACATCGTGGAGGAAACTTTGCACGCTTGCGAAGCGAGCGGAGCATCCGGGAAGGTGTTCAACGCCGGAACCGGTGTGCGGACCACCCTAAATCAAGTGTTGAATCTGTTCGGGAAGGTCACGAACAGGAAAATACAGGCGAAATATGAGCCAGCGCGCGGTGGCGACATTCTCCATTCGCAGGCCGACATTTCGCTCGCCCGGAAAATTCTGGGATACGAGCCGCGCGTACTCTTCGACGAGGGGCTGAAGCGTACCTGGGACTGGTACAGGGTCGCTTACGGAAAAAAGTGAGGCGCGTGATCCCGCCTTTTGATTCAAGACCTCTTTTCGCCGGCGAGGCTGCCCACGCGCGGGTGCGCCGCACTCATGGGTTCGCGCAACCATCGAATCGATCTTGTGATGATTCGTTGTAAAGCGTGGCCCAGCCGATAGGCGCCTGAGAGTTTCTCTTCCGCCCGAGCGCAGCTCGGATCCCGTCTCATGCTGCGTTCCGGGCGCAGCATGGCAGGCTGCGGTACCGGCTCTCGATGGGGCAAAGTTTCCTTCATGGGCGCAGGAACTGCTACCGGAACAGCGCGCCGCGCCGGACTTGAGACAGGGTTCACGACGGACCTTGGTTCGACCGGAGCGGGCTCCAGGGCCACGGCCGAAGTCACGACCGGTGCCGAAGCTGCGGGAAGAATGCGCGGTTCGGAATTCAAGGCGGACTCCAAAGCGGGCGGCAATTCGATGGGAGCAACCGCGCTGGCTGCCAGCGATTTCGGGAGAGCCGGCGGCGTTGCCAGCCTATCCCCCTGTAGGGTGTTGCCGAAATCCAAGCGTCGAGGGAATGGTTTGAAGTCATCAAATTGAAACTCGCGCGCGACCTCTTCCACGACTTGGTACGGTACCGGTGTGACGCCTGCGTTGTACGCGTTCATGAGGGCCTGCTCGCAAAGTAGGTTGCAAACGCGCGGCGTACCACCCGAGTAGTAATAAAGAGCGTCCAAAGCTTCAGGCGCAAAAATGAGTTCGGGTTTTCCTCCGGCCAGCTTCAGGCGATGGTGAACACAGTCGTGGGTTTCCGCGATGGTAAGTGGCACGGTCTTGCAGCGGAGCGAAATTCGCTGCCGAAACTGGCGAAGCTCGGGTCGCCTGAGCATTGCATCCAGCTCGGGCTGACCGGAAAGCACGATTTGTATCAGCTTTTCGCCGTCCGCCTCCAAATTCAGAAGCATGCGGATTTCTTCAAGTACGGTGAGCGAAAGCCCCTGGGCTTCGTCCACGATCAGGATCGGGTGATCGCCTTCGCGGCGGCGCACGAACAGCCAATCGTTCAGCCTCCTGCGTACGTTGCGCTGGTTTGCTGGATCGTGCTTGATTCCGAAATCGGCGAGAACGAAATCGAAGAGATCGTCGATGTCTAAATGCGAATTGAAAATGAATGCAAACGTGCGTTCCTGTTGACGAAGCGAAACGAGCATGTGATTGATCAGAGTGGTCTTGCCGGTCCCCACCTCTCCGGTCAGCACAATGAGACTCTTCCCGGTTTCTACGCCGTGTGTAAGTTCCGCGAAAGCCTTACGCGCCTGGAGCGTCCAAAATAGAAATCGAGGGTCGGGGTTTACGTTAAAGGGATTCTGCCGTAGCCCAAAAAAAGAGAGAAAATTTAGGTCGCTAGCTGTGTCGTGCCCATTTCCAAATCCAGGCTCCTGACTACTGAGGGTTTCCTTTGTTCGCTCCATCTCTGTCTCCGGGTTCTGCGTACTTCCATACCGCACAAACGCAATTGGAAACACCTACAACGGGGGAGGAATAGCAATCGGCGGGCCGTGGGACGCAGACTGAGGGCACTGGAGATGCGAGACTTCCACATGCCCACATGGGACACAAAGTAACATACCTGTGCGGAGGAAATGCACCATGGAGAATGGAACAAGGGCTAGGACTCTTGGTACGCCGTGGAGATACCCTTCCACTCGGGAACAGCAGCGGTCGGCGGCAGTGAATTCAGGACGGAGGGCAGAATCAGAAGCCAGCGGGACGCGCGGCCGGTGGTGGCGCGGTGGGCGCCGCGGTCTTGCAGGGCGTGGGATTCCATTTCGAGCCATCGGGCTCGAGCTTGAATTGTTCGGTGGTGATGAACCGCGCGGTCAGATATTGTGGGTCTTCGACCACTCCGGTGACAATGAGGTACGGTTCGTCATCGAGTTCGATGCGATCGAAAAATTCCGTCAGCACCGCATTCCCACTATAAGGCACTCCGTTCTTGCGCAGATAGCCGGGCCGCATGTGCGTGGTCACAACCTTCAGGCTTCCCGCGTTCGGTGACGCGGGCACTCGCATCGGAAATCCGAATCCCCGCATCTGCGTCTGTTTTTCCCACGAGGCTACCGAATCCCCCTGCCAGTCGCGCTCTCCGCCATTCCATTTCGGCCCGTCGAAGTGGAAGAGGCGCTTTTGCATTCCCGCGTCCGTATCAATCTCCAGAGTGCGATCGTCGGCCCAGGTGATGTGAAGCCTTCCCGGTAGGTGCATGATTCCTGCAGCGCCGAACGCTCGGCATTGATTTCCGTCGGCCTCGTCTTTTGCCAGATCCCATGTGCCCGCCACGCGCCGTCCTTCTGGATTCAGTGGAAGAAAAGCTAAATCGCCTTTGGCCGGGGTCATCATGCGCCATCGCCACTCATCATCAATGATCGAAACCCAGTAACCGTTCAGATCGAGCAAAGCCCCGGCCTTTGGAGTCGGCGCCGGAGGGCGCTGTCCGCCGAGTCCGGGTGCCTGGGCCTCTGCCCTTCTTGGCATCGTGACAAACGCGAACAACGCGACCGATACCATCAGGCAAGGCCGTCCCACGCGACGAAGAAAATTTCGACCCGTGATCATCGGCCCTTCCCGGCCTTTTTTTCACTTCTTGGCGCCTTTTGTTCCGGTTGTTTCGCTGCATTGCTGAGATCGCGGTAGACGGCCTCGATGAACATGTCGGTGGTCCAGGAGCCGGAATCCGCGCCGTATATCCCGTCGTAGTCGAGGGTTGGTTTCGCTGCCTTCACTTGTTCGAGCGTCTTGCGCTTTTTCACCAGGTCCTCGATGCGATCGCGAACAATCGTCACCATGTCGCGGTAGTTCGCCACCACATTGCGGTCGCACAGGCGTCCGTGGCCGGGGATCACGTACGTGCCGCCTTCTTCATTTTCCCGCGGGACCGTAACGCCGATGATCTGGTTCAGGGCGTCGATTTCGCCAGTAATGGTGCCACCCTTGGCGGCGTCAATGACGGGATAGTGTGCCGGAGTAAAAATGTCTCCCACGCTGATTACGTCGGACCGTCGGAAGAACACGATGCTGTCGCCGTCGGTATGCGCGGCGTGCGGATGCTTGATGACGATTGCCTCGTCATTGAACAAGTCCCACCGGTCGTTGTCGTAGGTATCGGTTGGCCACGACTCCTGCGAGACGGTAGCTTCCTTGCCGGTTGGCGCGGTCATTCGGTCGAGCACAGCCAGGTGCGCGACGATGGATGCTCCCGGCTGTTCGCCGGCGAGTCCGGAATTGAAGTGGCCGGCTTGCGCGAGACTTTGATTGCCGCCCGTATGGTCCTCGTCCGCGCTGGTGTTTATGATGAATTCGATCGGCCTTTGCGAAAGGGTTCGGACCGCCGCCAGAACCTGCGGGCTCCTCTGCGAAGCTCCCGCGTCCACGAGCACGACAGCCTCGTCGCCCAGCTGCACCGTGATGTTGGAGCCTCCGCCGACAAGCATGTAAACCCTGCCCTGCACGTGCATGACGTGGATGGTGGGATCCTCTGGCTTCTGGTCCTGCGGCGCGGAGGCAGGCGACAGCGCCAGCTCCATGACCGTGACCACAACGGCCAGGACTGCCCACCCAGTGTTCGCCGATGCCAAAATATTTTGATTTCGCGTCACTTCTGGGGCTCCGCGTTTTCGTTTGGTTTGGGCGGTGAGGGAGGCGAAGGGGGAGGTGGTGGCAGCGTTCCCAGTTTCTGCATGTACTCGGGGTACATCGTCTCCGCGCCGCCGCGAGCCGCCTCGACAGGAATCCCGAACTTGGTCGCATATTCCGTCAGCCATTCATTGGTTCCGGGCAAATGGTGCGGCACCCAACCCTTGGGTTTGTCCACCTCGTGCTTCGGGATGCACAGGGAGGAGGCGAGGGCGTATCCCGGATTCAAGACCCAGTGTTCCGTTCGAACCAGCGGTTCGCTGAGATAGACCGGATCCTTCACAATCGAAACGATGGTCAGAAAATCACCGTGCCGGATGAAATACTCGACGAGCGTACCCTGATCGCTTCGCGCCAGGCCGTTGCGCCGAACCCAGCCTTCCTTCAGATGAGTGGTGGAAACCCGCAGCCGGTCGCCTTCCCATTTTCCGGTCGAAAATCCTGCCCACGTTTGGGCCGCGTAGTCGGGCGGATGTGGGCGCCCGTCCATGTAGATCGTTCGCTGGACTCCGGCGTAAAATACCATGGTGTGCCACTGCGTGATTTCCTTGGTTAGTGGATCTGTCTCCGCCCAGATGCGGATGCCACCGGGCGCGCGAAACGCGTAGTCGGCGGGGTGAGGTTCGCACTCGTGCTCTTCCTGGTCCCATTTTTCCGCTGTCCAACTGTCCCCCCGCAGGCGTTCCGCGTCATTGATGGGCAGGCCGGTGTAGTCGCCGATATCCGGATCGGTCGTATTATCCGGGCCGGCCGTCTGGCTCCATTCTCCCGATAGATCAACCTGTGCGCGCGTGGTTCGTGGCGCGATTGCCGTGGCAAACAGCAGCAGGGATGCCAGGATTATCGCTCGATGAATGGAACGCATGATTCTGCTTCACTCCTTTGGCCGGGTCGCGTATTCGCAATCGCGAAGCGGAGATTCTATATCACAGCAATTCGTCAGCGGGGACAAGATTGTTGCGGAAATTGCGGATATACTCTGGCCCGCCGGACAGGCACGGGAACGAGCGGCAATCGCCCGGGGGAGGACGACGGAAGATGAAAATCTCGAGGATCCTGTATTCGACAACGATGTTGGCTGCGTTCGCGCTGGCCGCAGTCTCCGTACACGCGCAGGCACAGACGCCCCCCGATTTCAGCAAAGTCGAGATCAAGACCACAAAACTCGGCACCAACTTCTACACGCTGGAGGGTCTGGGCGGCACGACGGGGGTGCTGGTGGGGCCGGACGGAGTATTTATGGTGGACGATCAATTTGCGCCGCTGAGCGGGAAGATTATGGCGGCCATCAAGCAGGTATCGGATCAGCCTGTGCGGTTCCTGGTGAATACGCACGTACACGGTGACCACACCGGCGGCAACGAGAATCTTGGAAAGATGGGCGCGATCATCTTCGCTCGCGAAGAGCTGCGGGATCGGCTGATGCACCCCTTACCGGCAGCGAATGGCACGCCGGGTGTTCCGGCTCCCGCAGCCGCGCTTCCGCTCGTGACCTATGAAGGGATCGTCAAGCTGCACATCAACGGTGAGGTGGTGGAACTGATCCCGATTCCGCGGGCGCACACCGATGGCGATACGATGATTTATTTCCCCGGCTTGGACATCATCATGACCGGCGACTTTTATCGCTCGATTCAATATCCGAACATTGATCGCAACAATGGCGGCACGTTGAACGGCTTGCTCGACGGCCTCGGCGTGGTGATCGGATTGGCAGGACCGAATACGAAGATCGTGCCCGGTCACGGCCCGGTCGTCGGTAGAGCGGAAGTGATGGCCAACCGGGACATGGTTCTCGCCATTCGCGATCGCGTGGCCCAACTGATCGCTGAGGGCAAGACGCAAGAGGAGGTGCTGGCAGCCAATCCGACAGCCGATTATGACGCGCGCGTCCCGAACTCCAAGGAGACGACGCAACGATTCGTAACGCAGCTGTACGCAGAGCTGAAGCCGGTGAAGTAAAGCAACGCGACTTCATGGACTGATCATCGGACTCAATAACCTGTTTTGAGTGCGTCCAAGCGCCGCTACAAAAAAGGGCATCCGGTGGTAGACTGCATTTATGGCGACCAAGAAAAAGAATCGGAAAAAACGCACCACAGTAGCAAGGGCCGCGACCGGGAAAACTGCGCGCAAGAAGAAAGCGCTGAAGTCGAAGGGGCCTGCGCGGAAAGCCGCGTCAAGAAGGAAAGCGGCGCCCGCAAGAAGGACCCGCGGGAAGCGCGAACGAGAATCGTCGCTGGCCTTTGAACCCGTCGGGCTGGGAGCGCGCTCTGGCGGCCAGTCCGGCGATTTGCAGGGCCTCACCGATCGGGGCGGCGCGGATTCAGAGAGCGTGGACGAGTTGCTTGAGGAAGGGAACGCGTTCGAGGCCGAGGCGGTAAAGGGCGTCGAGGACGCTCCGGACGCAGACGAAGGCGAAGTCCGAACCCACGAAGTGCCCGAAGACGACGTTGCGGACGAGTATAAGGACAGCGAGCCTTAGGCGGGTTGCACTTTCCTTCGCGACCGGTTCGATCGGTCGCACCGGTTCCAGAATGTCCCGACAAAGATCTTCATCTGTGGCGCGGTGTTTTCACAGGAAAGGAAACCGATGGCAAGTGGTCCCTCAGAAGCGGCGGTCCTCGAAGCGCTGCGAGGAGTAATGGACCCAGAGCTGCACAAGGATCTGTTGACGCTCGCGCTGGCGAAGAATATCGAGGTGCGCGACGGCGCGGTGTCTTTGCTCGTCACTCTGACGACACCTGCGCGCTCGCAGCGCGAAACGATCGAGAAGGATGTTCGCGCGGCGCTGGCGAAGGTTTCAGGCGTGACGACAGTGGACGTGAAATTCGACGCGACGGTAACCCAGGGAGTCCGGCCGCAGGGCAAGGCGCCGATTGAAGGCGTGAAGAATCTGATCGCGGTTGCCAGCGGCAAGGGCGGCGTGGGCAAGACGACCGTTGCTGTTAACTTGGCGATTGCGTTGAAAAATATGGGCGCGTCGGTCGGACTGCTGGATGCGGACGTGTACGGTCCGAACGTCCCGGTAATGCTGGGAACCGCCGAGCAGCCGAAAATGCTCGATGAGAAAACGATCATTCCAGTCCAGGCGTACGGCGTGAAGATGATCTCGATGGGTCTGTTGAATCCGGGAGACAAGCCGCTGGTGTGGCGAGGACCGATGCTCCACAGCGTGATGCAGCAATTCCTGCGAAACGTGCGCTGGGGCCAGCTCGATTACTTGATCGCGGACCTGCCACCCGGTACCGGAGACGTGCAATTGAGCTTGATTCAAACCGTGGCGGTGAGCGGAGCCGTGGTGGTGACGACACCTTCGGTCGTCGCGCTGGCGGACGTACGCAAGGCCGTGGAAATGTTCCGTCAGGTGCACGTGGAAATCCTAGGCGTGGTCGAAAACATGAGCTATTTCGCTTGTCCGCACTGCGGCGGGAAAATTGACGTCTTCGGGCATGGCGAAGGGGAGCGCATGGCCAAAAATTTCGAGCTGCCGTTTCTCGGCGAGATCGAAATTGATCCGCAGATTCGCATCGGCGGCGATACCGGAAAGCCGGCGGCGTCGCTCGGCGAAGATGCGCCTGTCGCGAAGAGTATTTACGCAATGGCGCGCCAGGTAGCGGCCCATCTCTCGGTGGTCAATTCGTCGGCGCCGGCGCCCGTGGTGCAGATTCTTTGATCGCCCGCGCGCATACATCCTCGCTCTTGCCTCATCGGCACAAATAGCATAAAAATCACTTCGGAGAAATTCACGCACATGAGCGATCTGGTTCAACTGAGCAGAGACGGAGATGTCGCGGTCATCACCGTCAATCATCCGCCGGTGAACGCTCTGAGCCCGGGCGTGCCCGAGGGCATCGAGAACGCCATCGCCGCAATTGAGATGGATGCGACCGTGAAGGCCGCAGTGCTGATCGGCGGCGGGCGTACGTTTATCGCGGGCGCCGATATCAACATGTTCGTTCAGATGACGTCCGGCAAGGGCGGGCGGATCAATTTGCTTCCCACGCTTTTGAAAATTGAGAATTGCAGCAAGCCGGTGGTGGTGGCGATTCACGGGAACGCGCTGGGCGGAGGGCTCGAGGTCGCGCAGGCTTGTCACTATCGAGTGGCCAGTCCAGACGCCAAGGTGGGCCAGCCGGAAGTGAATCTGGGAATCATACCCGGCGCGGGCGGTACGCAACGGTTGCCCCGGCTGGCCGGGATCGCGAAAGCCGTCGAGATGTGCACGAACGGCAAGAATATCAAGGCCGCGGAGGCGATCGAGGCCGGAATCATCGACAAACTGATCGAAGGAGACTTGCTGGCCGGAGCCGTGGCGTTTGCGCGGGGCATTGCCGGAAAAGGGGCGCAGAAGACTCGCGAGCGCAACGATAAACTGGGTACGCCGGAGATCAACGCCCCGATCTTTGCCGCCGCACGAGACACTGTGCGCAAGAAACAACGCGGATTACCTGCGCCGCTCGCCGCGATTGACGCCATTGAAGCTGCCACAAAGTTGCCGTTTGAAAAAGGTTGCGAGGAAGAGGCGCGTCTGTTTGACAAGTGTCTTTACTCGGACGAGTCGAAGGCGCTCATTCACGTTTTTTTCGCCGAGCGGGAAGTAGCGAAAATCCCAGATGTCCCGAAGGAAACGCCGGTGATTCCGGTGAATTCAATCGCGATCGTTGGCGCAGGAACCATGGGCGGTGGAATCGCAATGGTTTGCGCCAACGCTGGAATTCCGGTGCTACTGAAGGACACGGACCAAGCCGCGCTCGATCGCGGACTCGCGAATATCCAGAAAAACTATGCGACCTCGGTGAAGCGCGGCCGGTTCACGCAGGAATTCGTGGACGAGCGCATGAAGATGATCAAGCCGACTCTGAGATACGATGATTTCGCCGCCGCCGATATGGTGATCGAGGCCGTGTTCGAAGGCATGGCGCTGAAGAAGGACGTGTTCGCCGATCTGGACCGTGTGTGTAAGCGCGGCGCGATTCTGGCGAGCAATACCTCGACGCTCGATATCGACGAGATCGCGGCAACCACATCTCGGCCCGAATCCGTGATCGGAACGCATTTTTTCAGCCCGGCAAATGTGATGCGTCTTCTGGAACTCGTGCGTGGGACCAAGAGCAGCAAGGAAGTCATTGCCAGTTGCATGCAGCTGGCCAAGAAAATCGGCAAGGTCGCCGTGCTGGTAGGGAACTGTCGCGGATTCGTTGGCAACAGGATGTTCCTGCCCTATATCCGCGAGGCGCAGTTTCTGGTGGAGGAGGGCGCGGCGCCCGAAGCCGTTGACGCGGCGCTCACGCAATGGGGCATGGCCATGGGACCGCTAGCCGTCGGAGATTTGGGAGGGCTCGATGTTGCGTGGCGCATCCGGAAGGAGTTCAAGCACCTCGAGAAACCCGGCGCGCGGCAGCCGTATGTCGAAGACAAGCTTTGCGAGATGGGTCGCTTCGGACAAAAGACCGGATCGGGCTGGTACCACTATGACGCCGAGAGGCGCGCGACTCCCAATCCTGAGGTTGCGGAGCTGGTGAAGAAATGGAGGGCCGAGGCCGGGACGCCGCAGAGGCAAATCTCCGCCGAGGAGATTGTGGAGCGCGAAGTTTATGGCCTGGTCAATGAGGGTGCCCGGATTTTGGAAGAGGGCTATGCGCTGCGCGCGGGCGATATCGACATTATCTATCTGACCGGTTATGGATTCCCCGGCTTCCGCGGCGGCCCCATGTGGTACGCGGACACCGTGGGTCTGAAGAAGGTCTACGACCGCGTCTGCGAGTTTCATCAGCAACATGGAATGCTTTGGGAACCCGCTCCGCTCCTGAAGAAGCTCGCCGAGACAGGCGGCAAATTTGCGGAGTATCAGCGCCGCGCCGCGCAGGCAACGGATTAGCAGGACGAACAGAAAATCACTTCCCGACCGGAGTGAGGCCGAAGGCGCGGGATTGAAATTCGAAGGATGCGGGAAGATGCTCGGCGAAGTAGCCCAGATCGTGCCTGCCGGGGTAAAGATGAAATTCGTGCGGGATTCCGCGTGACACGAGCAGGTCGTGAAAGGCTTGCGCTCCGCGATTAAATCCAAAGTCATCCTCCGTTCCGCAATCAAAATAAATCCGGAGACCCGTTGGCGGCGGCCCCTTCCGCACGAGGGTAAAGGGGCTACTGCGGTTCCAGAACGCGCGATCAAACGGCGTGCCGAAGGCTCCGCCCAGCGCACGAGAGATGGCCTGCGCGCTGGCGCTATCCAGATTGCCCGGGGGTAGCTTGTCAATCAGCGCAGCGCTGTGCGCGCTCACGCAACCGAATAAGTCTGGGTGGCTCAACGCCAGATGCAGCGCGCCATAGCCGCCCATGGACACGCCCGAGATGCCGCGATTTCGGCGGCCCTCGCGGAGACGATAATGAGATTCGATGAAGGGAAGAAACTCCTTCACGAAGAAGTCCTCGTAACGTTGGCGCCCGTCGCGTGAGTTGATGAAAAAGCTTCTGCCTCCATCGGGAGCGACGATCAGGAATTCGCCGATTTGTTTCTGGTCCCACAGATCCTGAATTAGGTTCCAACCCCCTGAATCCAGAAGAGCTTGCTCGTTCTGCCCGAGCCCATGTAGGAAATACAGCACCGGATATCGGCGGGTCTTCTCCAAGTCGTAATTGGGAGGCAGTAGTACGCAATATGCGACAGCGCGCGCGAGGATTTTGCTTGGGACCGAACGGCATTCCGCTCGTCCGGCGGCGTGAGCGGGTATCGCAACGAGAGCGAGAAACATCGCCGAGAGTGCCGAGCGACACGCCCTATTCATACCGCAGCGCCTGGACGGGATCGAGGCGCGCCGCCCGCGATGCCGGATACATTCCAGCGGCGAGACTCACGGCGATCGAAAACGCGATCGCCGCCGCGATCATCCACCACGGCACCGCGGTAACGCTGATCGCGGGCAGCTCCCGCCGAGCCAAGTAGATGTTCGTGCCGAAGTTAATCGCGCGGCCGATCAGCCAGCCGATCAGCACGCCGAGAATCCCGCCGACGAACCCCATCGCGCCTGCTTCGACGAAGAAAAGCCTGCGCACGTCTCGGTCGGCTGCACCCAGGGCTTTAAGGATTCCGATCTCGCGACGCCGCTCCAGAATTGCCATCACGAGCGTGTTAATGATTCCGAGCGACGCCACAACCAGCGCCAAACTGCCGAAAATTCCCAGGAAGAGATCAAATACGGCGAAGATTAAGCCGAGACTCCGTGTCGCATCGAGCAAGGAATATGCGGCAAATCCCATTTGCTTGATAGCATCTTCGGCGTCTTTCACCTTTGATGCGCTGCTGAGACGAACCGTAAGGCTGTCGTAGGTGTGTTTGGAGGGTGTGTCGCGCAGGAGATCGCGCAGGTCGTTCGTCTGAGCGGTGCGCAGAGTTTCCGCAACCCTCAAAGGGATGAACAGCCGAGCGCGACCGAAGGCACCAAAACCGCCCGCAGGGTCCGTCTCGATAATTCCCACGATGCGCAATTTTTCTTCGCGCGGCACGATGGAATAGCCATCGGATTTGCCGCCACCAGAGCCTGCCGGAAGCGCCTGGCGCTCGGCATAGCGCAGCACGACCTCCTTGCCGATGACTGCCTCGGGCGGTGTCGCGAGCTGGCGCGCAAGTTCGACCTGCACGATTGCTTCGTCCACCGAAGGACCGGAAAAGAACGATCCCTTCATCTGATCAAACGCTCCATCATTTCGGTCCGAAGGCGCCACGCCCGCCACAACGGTGGCGTACGGATTTCCGGCATAGTGAATCTCAGTAGGGAAGCGGATTTCGGGATATACCGCCACGACGTTGGGCAGCGCCTCCAACTGATGGCGGCCATCATCGTCGAGCGGCCGAACCGGCGCCAGCGGAGCCGGATTGGGATTTTCCATCCGGCGGAGCGTGGGCGTGTTTGGCTTCGGCGTTACAAAAATGGCATCAAAGAGGCCCGTGCGGGAGAGACGATCGCTGGCCAGATTCTGCAATCCGACCCCGAGTGACAGCATGGCTACCAGCGACGCCACTCCGACGGCGATACCCAGGGTCGTGAGTGAATTGCGCAGCGCCGCCTCGCGAAGATTGCGCGCCGCCAGTTCCGCCAGGTCGCGGCCCTTCATGACACGCCTCCGTCGCTCACGACTTTCCCATCGCTCATCTGGATTAATCGACGCGCGAAGCGCTCCGCGCGCGGTTGTTCGTGCGTCACCATCACGATGGTCATTCCCAGGGTCTCGTTGATTTCGCGCAGCAGGAGCATGATATCGTCGCCCGTCGCGCGGTCGAGATTTCCCGTGGGTTCGTCCGCCAGCAGAATGGTCGGTCTGTTGACGAGCGCGCGGGCAAGCGCGGCGCGCTGCTGTTCGCCGCCAGATAACTCGCTTGGGCGATGGGTCAGCCGGGCGCTCAGCCGCACGCGAGCCACCGCTTCGCGGACGCGGCCGGTGCGCTCGCTGCGTTCGACCTCCGCAAGGCGCAGCGGCAGCTCCACGTTCTCCTCCAGCGTCATCCGCGGAAGTAGGTTGAAGGCCTGAAAAACAATGCCGATCGTGCGACTGCGGTGCTTGGCCAATTCCTCGGAGGTCATCTCGGCGAGATTGCGATCGTGGGCGAAGATCGCTCCAGACGTCGGCCGGTCCAGGCCTGCCATCAAGTTCAGCAGCGTGGACTTACCCGAGCCAGAACTGCCGAGCAACGCGACGAATTCTCCCGCGCCGATGCTCAGTGATACTTGATCTGCTGCGCGCACCAGCGTTTCGCCCATCTGATAGTGTCGGGTGACTTCCTGCAGACGGAGGGCAGCCGGGCCGGGTATACGAGCGTTCGTGGTCATTATTTCGTTCTCCATGTTACTACGCACGGGGCCGGCCCGATGTTGCCGTTCACACTCTTGATGGAGCGACTTCTCGCCAGCGTGGACGGTGCCTACGGCTTGCCCTTGTCTCGTTGTGATATTTCCGCGCCGCAGGAACGACCGAGCGGTGCGGCGAAGGCCACGATCCGGAAACTCAACTTGTGCCGAATGTGCTGCAAGCGGCTTCGGGGGAAATCGCAGAATTCACCGTTTTGGGGACAAAGTATCCTACGCCCAATCAAACGCCCCGATCCTCGCGCTCGAACATCTTCGTCGCCGAGGCCAGTCCGGTTTTCTGAATTTCGGGAGCGGTCACGGATACTCCGTGATGGATGTGATCGAGTGCGCGCGCCAGGTCACCGGGCGGCCGATCCCCACCCGGATTGAGGGGCCGGGCGATTGGCCGCCATTGGTGGCGGACCCAGGGAAGGCTGAGCAGGTGTTGGGCTCGAATTCGGGCGATGTCGGACTTGGTTTCGATTCTGCGCTCGCGTTGGCAGTGGATCCAAAAGCATCCACGCGGCTACGCAGAATAGGAAAGAGCCCCGGCGCGACGACCGGGGCCCTTCGTTCCTTTGAGAACCGCTGTTTAGACCCGACGCCGTTTACCTCCGCGTTCCGTTGTGCTTGTCTCTGTAGATGCTACGCGAAGCCCGGTTCTGGCTCTGGTTGATCGCTTTTCTGTCTGCGCCGGTGAGTTTGCCACCATTCGCCTGCTTGTCTGCGCTCACTTCGCGGTTGATACCCTGTTCCCGATTTTCGAGCCTCGACGTTTCACCAGCGGTTAGTTGGCCGCTCTTCACGCCTTGCGCGATGCGGTCCTGCTGGTTTTCGCGGCGCTGGCCAATTTCGCCGTTGCCATAATGGGCGGTGTTGGCGTTGTGCTTGTCGTCGTAAATCTGATTCGAGAGGTGGTTCTGCTGATTATTCAGCTTGGCGCGGTCGGCAGCGGTCAAATGACCGTCGTCCTCCGTGCGCATCGTATGCTCCTCTTTGTTTACGTCCGCCTCCTTCGTCTCCAGATTCTTGGTTTCACCAGAGGTCAGCTGGCCGCTGTCGATTCCCTGTGCGATGCGATCCTGCTGATTGTCCTTGCGCTGCGCAATCGTTGCCGGTTTGTCGGTCGGCGTCGCGGTGGAGCTGGTATCAGTCTGCTGAGCGAACACGGACGGCACGCACAGAGCAATTAAGGCTGCCGCACTCAAAATAAAATTGCGCGTATTCATGATGTCCTTCCTCCCCGTAGCTTGAGCTTTGCGCTCATTTTAAGTGTCAGCCCCCGAATGCCCTGGTGGAGGCCGTACGGTTCGTAAAACACTGGGCAGCCCGGAAAGTTGCGATTCAAATCCGCGAATACCTAAGCGATGGAACGATGTGTGGTTGAGCCGATAGGGATCGACACACGTACGAAGTGGTGGGGAATCTAGCTGCGAGCGCGTCGAGTGTGCAGTCTTGCAGAGCTTATTTTCGGTCCCATCCCTGTGTATAATGCGCGCGGGTTGGGATTCGATAGCGATTTCCGATGGCGCGTATCGAAATATAGATGATCGACAGACAGCTACAACGCTCATAGTGTGTGCAGAGGCGTTCGACTGTCAGGGGAGATAACCGCCTCCATGAAAAGCCCATGGACAAAGCGTTTCGCGGTCCTGTTATTGCTCTTCGGTCTGGCGCCGGTCGCCGGATTTGCTTGGATGCCCGTTGGAACCGGTTCGTCGGTTGCTGCCGCCCTGATCGCTCCGCATATTCAGATAGATCGCCTCACCGCAGTGGAGCGGGCCGTAGCTGACGCCAAGGGCTCGGCTGACAATTCGTGGATGCTCGCGAGTTCGGCGCTCGTTTTACTGATGACCGGACCGGGACTCGCACTTTTCTATGGCGGACTCGTACGCCGGAAAAACGTGCTGAGCACCATGATGCAAAGCTTCGCGATGATGGCCGTGATCACGGTGATCTGGGCGATTGTGGGTTACAGCCTGGCCTTCGGATCGGGCAACAGTTTCATCGGCGGCCTGCACAATCTTTTCCTGAGAGGTGTGGGAACGCAACCGGATCCGGACTATGCAGCGACGATCCCCGCACAAACCTACATGATCTTTCAGTTGATGTTCGCGATCATCACTCCAGCGCTGATTACCGGAGCATTCGCCGAACGCATGAAGTTCAGTGCGATGCTGCTGTTCCTGACGCTATGGTCGCTCTTGGTTTACGACCCAATGGCTCACATGGTGTGGGGCAAGGGAGGGCTGCTGAATGCGTCGCTCGGCGGACGGTTTCCGACGCTTGACTTTGCGGGCGGCACAGTCGTCCACATCACGTCCGGAGTTTCGGCGCTGGTTTGCGCGCTATATCTTGGCAAGCGGCTGGGCTATCCGAACGAGCCGATGCCACCGCACAGCGTGGTGATCAGCTTCATCGGAGCGTGCCTGCTGTGGGTCGGCTGGTTCGGGTTCAACGCGGGAAGCGCGCTGTCGGCAGGCGGCCTGGCGACCAGCGCGTTTGTGGCGACCCACTTCGGCGCGGCCGCGGCCGTGGTCGGATGGACAGTCGCGGAATGGATTCGCAGGGGCAAACCCAGCGCGCTCGGCGCAATCTCGGGAGCGGTTGCGGGGCTCGTGGCGATTACGCCGGCGTCCGGATTCGTTAGTCCCATGTCGGCGTTGGCGATCGGCCTGATTGCGGGGGCCGTCTGCTTTTGGATGACCTCGTCGTTCAAGGCGTTTTTTGGTTATGACGACTCGCTCGACGCTTTCGGAGTGCATGGTGCTGGCGGCACGGTCGGGGCGGTGCTGACGGGAGTCTTCGCATCAAGCTTCATCAACCCGATCTTCAAGGATGCGAACGGCAACGCGTTGCCTTCCGGCGCGATTCAGGGGAATTATCACCAAGTATTGAATCAGCTGACTGGCGTAGCGATTGCGTGGGTGATGGCGATCGTGGGCACGCTGATCATTCTCAAGTTGGTAGATCTGGTTGTCGGCCTGCGCGTCGAGGAGGAGGACGAAGCGCAAGGTCTGGATCTGACTCAGCACGGCGAAGAGGGCTACTCCTGGGACACATCCTCGTAGCAAGCACCTGGATTTGGGCGTAATCTCTTCCGGGTCTCGGTGAGAGAATCGGAAGGCTGAGGCAGACGACGATGACGAAAGTGGAAGCGGTGATTCAAACCTCGAAACTGGATGCGGTCAAGGATGCGCTTCATGAGATCGGCGTCGAGGGGATGACGGTCCTGGAGGCTCGCGGGCATGGCCGCCAAAAAGGCCATACAGAATTCTACCGCGGCCGCGAATACACGGTCGATTTGATTCCCAAGATCAAGATCGAGCTCGTCATCGCGGACGAGATGGTTGAGAAAACCGTCCAGACGATCGTGACGGCGGCGCGGACGGGGAAAATCGGAGACGGCAAAATTTTCCTCTCCAAGGTTGACGACGCGATTCGGATTCGCAACGATGAGCGCGGAGACAGCGCGCTCTAGCGGTTGCCGCGAATTGCCTCGAGTCTATGAAGTCCGGCACGGACGTAAAGTTCCGCCAAACACGTATGCCCACGGCCCACGCACCCGGAAACGATCTGCGCGAACTCTATGTCGCCGAATCGGCGCGCATTCGCGACGAATTCTCCGCCAAGGGCGATGGCCGCGCAGCGGTGCACGGACGCACCGCGCTGGTGGATTCCATCGCGCTCCGGCTGTGGAAGGAACTGATCTCGCCGCACACACCCGGCCCTCAGAATTTTGCGCTGGTGGCACTCGGAGGATTTGGTCGCCGCTGGCTTTTTCCCTATTCGGATATCGACATTCTCTTTCTACACGCGGGTAGCGGAGCCGAGCGAGACCTAAAAGAACGCATCGCGCGGTTCTCGCAGGAAATCTGGGATTTGCGGCTGAAACTGAGCCCGGCGACACGGACGTTCGCCGAATGCGAGAAATTTGATCCGAATAATGTCGAATTCGCGATCTCGTTGCTCAATTGCCGCTATCTGGCGGGGGACGAAGGCCTCTTCCACCGGCTTCACGATCAGCTGATCCCCAAGCTCGTCGCTCGCGAGTCGCGATCGATCGTCCAGCGCCTGACGGATCTCACTCACACTCGCTACAACAAATTCGGAAACACCGTCTTCCACCTGGAGCCCAATGTAAAGGACGGCCCAGGAGGGTTGCGAGACTATAACCTCGCGCATTGGCTTGCTCTTATCGCGGCGATGGAAGAACAGGCCGCATGGCCTGACGAAGCCACGCTCCTGCCCCCGTGGCTCCGCGAAAGATTTGACGCCGCCCTCGATTTTCTGATGTCCGTTCGATGTTTCCTCCACTTTCGCCACGGGCGCGACGACAATACGCTCGCCTGGCTTGCGCAAGATCAGGCTGCTGCCGAAAAGGTCGGCGCGCCGGGCGCTGATTCGCTGACCGCCTCGGACTGGATGCGCATCTACTTCGGGCATGCGCGGCTGATCCACCGCGTCGGCTTGCAACTTCTGGAAGAGTTTCCCGCGGCGCGCCCGTCCCTCTACCGCCAGTTTCAAAATCTGCGCTCGCGGCTTTCAAACGCCGAATTCGCGGTCGTGGATGGCCGCATCTTCTTGCAGCGCCAGGAAACACCGACCGATTCCGAGCTGCCGCTGCGCATGTTTCGCTTTATGGCGCGCCATGGCCTAAGCCTCAGTTCCTCCGCCGAGCACCAGATCGAGGAGGTGCAGCCGGCATTGGCCGCATCGCCGCCCAAGGGCGCGCAGCTCTGGCACTATTTGCAGGAGATTCTGGTCGCTCCCCATGCCGCGCAAGCACTGCGCATGATGCACTCTCTTCGCTTGCTTACACCGCTCTTGCCGGAATTTCAGGCGATCGATTCGCTGGTCATCCGCGACTATTCGCATCGTTTCACGGTGGACGAGCACAGTTTCGTCACCATTGAAAATCTGCATGCACTGCGGAAATCCCAATCCAAATGGGATCAGGGCTATTCCGAACTTCTCGACGAACTCGAACAGCCGGACCTGCTTTATTTGGCGTTGTTGCTGCACGACACGGGCAAAGGCACGAAGCCTGATAACCATATTGCTGGCAGCCTCGAGATTGCGGAGGTATCCCTCGCGCGTCTCGACCTGGACCCTCCCGACCGCGAAACTGTTTTGTTCCTTATCTCCAACCATCTCGTAATGGGCTCGGCCTTGCGGCGCGACATCTTCGATCCGGAAGCGATTCGTCAAATCGCGGAAAAGATGGGAACCCCGGAACGCTTGAAGATGCTCTGCCTGCTCACCTACGCCGACATCAAGGCGGTGAACCCGGAGGCTCTGACGCCCTGGAAGGCAGAAAATCTATGGCAGCTCTATATTGGTGCTGCAAATTACCTGATGCGAAGCGTGGATGAGCGTCTGCATGGAGATGAAAACGACGAAGTGATGACCCACCTTCGCACCCTCACGCCCGCTGCCGGGCAGAGACTCGACAGCTTTCTCGATGGTCTGCCGAAGCGCTATCTCCGCACGCAGGCGGCGAGCGACGTGATTCGCCACCTGGAGATGGCGAGTCGCTTGGACACCGATCCCGTGCAGGTTGAATTGACGCGCGGACGCCACTGGTACGAGTTAACGGTCGTCACCTTGGACCGCCCATTCCTGTTTGCAAGAATGGCGGGTGCGCTGGCTGCATGGGGAATGAACATCGTGAAAGCCGCGGCGTTCTCAAACGAGGCTGGAATTGTCGTGGACAAGTTTTTCTTTACCGACCGTTTTCAGACGCTTGAGTTGAACCTCCCGGAATGGGAGCGCTTCAAAATGAGCATCCACGACGTCGTGATGGACAAGGCCGATCTCGAACGCATGCTCCGCGACCGATTGCGCTCCGAGAAAAACACTGCTCCAAAGGTGAAGGTCGAAACGAAGATTGAAATCGACGATGCCTGCTCCGCGCATAGCACCTTGATCGAGGTCATCGCACAGGATCAGCCCGGTCTTCTTTACCGCGTCAGCTCTCAGCTCTCCCGCCAAAATTGCAACATTGAAATTGCGCTGATCGAAACGGAAGGGCAGATGGCAATCGACGCCTTCTATCTCACTTCCGGCGGGAAAAAGCTCGCTCCCGCTCAGCAGCAGCGCGTGCGAACCGCCTTGGTTGCTGAACTGACCCCGGCCTGAGGCGAGCGTCTTGGCCGAGGTTTCCGAGCAACTTCCGAACAGTCCCAGCATCCAATCAATTGTACGGCGCGCTAGTATGATTGGAGATGGGCAGGAGGATTCTGGTGCTCATTAATCGGAAGCCGGATTTGACCTACTCGGACGTGACACCCAAGACCCTGTATATGGGCCGCCGGAACTTCCTGCTTGGATTGCTGGCCACGGGCGCGGCCGTGGGAGCCTATAAGAGGCTTCCGGGATTGGTTTCGGCCTCCGGCACCGGCTCCGTCCCTGTAAAATTGAACGGGATCACCAAATGGCCTGGCAGCACCACGGAGACCGAGACGCCCTTCGAAAAGGTGACCACCTACAACAACTACTACGAATTTGGCACCGACAAGGACGAACCTGCCAAGAACGCCCAAAATTTTGTGACCTCGCCGTGGACCGTTTCGGTGGAAGGCGAAGTCGCCAAGCCGCGCAAGTTCACCATGGACGAAATCATGAAGCTAGCTCCGCTCGAGGAACGAATTTACCGCCACCGCTGCGTGGAGGCTTGGTCCATCGTGGTTCCATGGATCGGATACTCGTTCAGCGCGATTGCGAAACTTGTCGAACCGACGGCGAAAGCCAGGTACGTGGCTTTCGAGACCTACTACAATCCGCGGCAAATGCCTCTGGGAGGCCAGGCCGGTATCGAGCTGCCGTACGTCGAAGGATTGCGCCTCGACGAGGCCATGAACCCGCTCACCCTTCTTTGCGTGGGAATGTACGACGAAACGCTGCCCAATCAGGATGGCGCTCCGGTGCGTATGGTGATCCCGTGGAAGTACGGGTTCAAGAGCATCAAATCGCTGGTAAAGATTCGATTCGTCAAAGACCAGCCCCTGACGACGTGGAGCATGTACGGCGGTGGAAGCGAATACGGTTTCTATGCCAACGTGAATCCCAACGTGGATCATCCCCGCTGGAGCCAGGCGTCGGAGCGTCGGCTGGGCCCTGGACTCGGCCTGTTCACGAAGAAGATTCCCACTCTGATGTTTAACGGCTACGGAGATCAGGTGGCAAGCATGTATAACGGCATGGACCTGCGCAAGAATTTCTGACCGGAGCCGCCGTGTTGAATTCTATCCTCACAAGCAAGTGGACCAAAGTTGTTGTGTTTGTAGCTTGCCTTGCTCCGGTCGTAATGCTTGTCTGGCGAGGATTCCACAACGATCTCACCGCCGATCCAATCGCGTTCATCACCCACAGAACCGGCGATTGGACGTTGCGATTCCTGGTCATCACGCTCGCGATCACGCCGCTTCGGAAAATCCTACACCTGCCGCAACTGATTCGTTTCCGGCGAATGCTGGGACTGTTTGCCTTTTTCTACGTATGCCTCCACTTCACCATCTGGATTTGGCTCGACAAGCAGTTTGTCTGGTCCGAGATGTGGAAGGACGTGGAGAAGCGGCGGTTCATCACCGTGGGCCTTACCGGATTTGTGCTGCTGATTCCGCTGGCGATTACTTCCACGGCTGGCTGGATTCGCCGACTCGGCGGAAAGCGCTGGCAGAAATTGCATCGGCTGATTTATATCACCGCTGTGGTCGGTGTGATTCATTACTACTGGCTCGTCAAATCCGATGTCCGCAAGCCACTCTACTATGGATCACTCGTGGGGATTCTATTGGCCTGGCGCGTGGGAACATGGCTGATCGGGCGCCGCGGCCGTCCTAATGTCGTTACCGCACCTCGCGAGGCTCCCGTTACCGCCGAAACCAGGTAGCCGTTGTGCCCAAATTGAAGTGCGCCGCATCGAAATGCCTGAGCTGTTGTGCGCTGTACAAAGAGACACCATGAGGGGAAGTGCAACTGTTCCAATCCTGCACTCCTGGACAGGTCAATTTCCGTAGACGTACGAGTACGATTGATTGAGTGGTGGCAACTCGTTGCGCCGCGGATTTCGCACAGGAGCGACACGTGGAAATGAGGGTGAGCATGGCGGTTTCCGCTGTCGCATTCATCCTGCTGACCGGGTGCGGGAGCGGGTCAACGTCCGGCTCGGGTTCCGTCTCCGTCCCGGGAGGTAGCCTACCCTCGGGGGGCACGCCGAGTACTGTACAGGTGCTCACGTATCACAACGACGTCGCGCGGACAGGACAGAATCTGAACGAAACCATGCTTACGCCGTCCAACGTTAACTCCACAAGTTTCGGCCTGCTCGGGTCGGCGGCAGTGGATGGGCCCGTGGATGCAGAGCCGCTTTACGCGGGGAGCCTCACCGTCAAGGGCGCTGTTCACAACGTATTGTTTGTCGCTACGGAAAACGACTCGGTGTATGCGTTCGACGCGGACACCCTCACGCAACTCTGGCAGAACTCGTTACTCAGCGGAACCGGTGAATCGCCGAGCGGTGATCAGGGCTGTGGCCAGGTTGAGCCGACGATCGGAATCACTTCCACACCTGTAATCGACCCCACCGCGGGGGTACATGGCACTATTTTCGTTGTGGCCATGTCAATTTCAGGTGGCACCTACCACCAGCGTTTGCACGCGCTCGACCTCGCGACCGGTGATGAGCAGGCGGGCAGCCCCGTCCTGATCGCGGCCACATTTCCCACCCTAGGTGGTCAAACGACATTCGATCCCGGGCAGTACGAGGAGCGCGCCGGTTTATTGTTGCTGAACAACGTAATCTATCTGGCCTGGACATCTCATTGCGACGACGGAAGCTACCAAGGCTGGGTGATGGGGTATGGTGAATCGTCATTACAGCAAACAAGCGTGTTGAACGTCACCCCCAATGGAAGCCAAGGAGGGATCTGGATGTCCGGTGATGGCCTCGCCGCGGACTCCTCAGGCAACATCTATTTTCTCGATGGAAACGGGACGTTTGATACCACGCTGACCAACGGCTTTCCTGGAAAAGCCGATTATGGGAACGCGTTTATTAAGCTCTCGACTGCGGGCCACGGCCTCACCGTGTCCGATTATTTCAATATGTTCGACACTGTCAACCAGTCGAATCATGACGCCGATCTTGGCTCGGGCGGAGCCATCGTCTTGCCTGACCTTTCCGACGCGAGTAACAAGACTTGGCATTTGGCCGTCGGGGCCGGCAAGCCCGACGCGAACACCGGACAGACCGTCATCTATGTCGTGAATCGCGACTCGATGGGCAAGTTCAATCCGACCAGCGATACGGGCGTGTACCAGGAATTCGCTCCAGGGATCACGGGAGCGATCAAATCCACGCCGGCATACTTCAATGGCGCGGTTTACTACGGCGCCGTCGGCGATTCGTTGAAAGCCTTTAAGATCACGAACGCGATTCTCGGGACCTCCCCGTCTTCACAATCTCCTACGACATTTGGGTACCCTGGCACGACACCGAGCGTGTCGGCGGATGGGACCGCGAACGGAATCGTATGGGCCATCGAGAACGGGAGCACGACCGGCACTCTTCACGCCTACGATGCGACGAATCTAGCCAGCGAGTTGTACAACAGCAATCAAGCAGCCAGTGGCCGCGATCAGTTTCCAACCAATTCCAATTGCAAGTTCGTCACACCGTTGATCGCCAACGCCAAGGTCTACGTGGGAACCCCGGGCGCCGTGGTTGCTTTCGGACTCCTTGGGCGGTAGAAGCTTACTTGTCCGGATGAACTCCCAGCCGATCGTTGTCTTCCCCTGCTTCGAGCGAACGAATGCACAGTTCGGTGCCGCTCGGACCGCACTGGTATATCTGATAGACGGGTAGATCTTCCGGCTGTACAGTGTACTCGCCGTTTTCCATATCCACCGTGAGGTTGTAGTCGCTCAACACGTAGGGGTTGTCCGGCGACGCACGGACACGAAACAGTCCCGTGCTCGGCTCGTAGTTTCCGTAGCTGAAACAACGTCCGATACACGCGCGGTCCACCATGTGCTGGATCAGCACCCGCGAACCCGGAGGCGGCAGTATCGTAGCCATCACGCGCTGATTCGGCGGCAGCTGGCTGACGAGCTGCACGACCTGCTGTTCCATTCCGTTGATCTTCGAGGTGTCCTGATAGAGGAAGCAGAAAAACAGTGCGGCAATCATCGCCCAGCCAGCCAGGTGCCATCTTCGCGGTTGCATCGCGCCGAGCAAGCAACAGGCGAGCGCGGCGGAAATAGACGTGAGGCGTTCCGTCAGCAGTGCGAGCGCCGCAGTGGGTGGCGGGAAGTGAATTCCGCCCGGCATCAAATATACCGACAATTCGACCAAGACATAGAGTTGCAGCGGGATTGCGTAATACTTCCAGAGGTTCGACTCGTGCCGTCGGCGAATGATATCCACCGCGAGAGCGATGAGCGCGAACGACACGAGTGCAAACTCTGGGACGTGGTATCGAGGTCCGAAAAGATCCAGTTGGTCGGCCCCGCTAAACGAGTACCACGGTCGGCTGCCGGCGTAGACGTTGTAGTGTCCCCACAAGTAGTAATGGAACGCGCCGAGCAAGGCGGCCGCTGTGACGAACAGAAGCACTCGACTGCGCGGGTGTGGTGCGATCTCTGCGACGGCGATGTAAGCCGCCGCAGCCACGAGCCAAGCGAAACCCAACGGATGCGTCATCAGCGCAACGAGCGAAATCGCCGAAGCGACCAGCCAGTCCCAGCCTCTGCCTCGCCAGAAAATCGCCACGCTGAAGAAGGCCAGTCCGAGGGAAAGGTAGTAGTTGAAAAACCCCAAATGAAACGTCCAGCCGTACGTAAATAGAGCAATACACGGCACCAGAATCCAAGGTGCTCGCCGGGTAGCCGCGGATACCAGCGCGAAAATTCCCCAGAAGAAGACCAACACCGCGATTGAGACAGCGATTTTTTCACCGACCCGCAGTCCAAAGATTGAACCGAATCCGCTCAAGAAAAAATCGAACAGCACGTTGGTGTGTTGCCGTGCGATCCACAGCCCGGGCAGTTGGCCGCAACGAATCAATTGCACGAGCCATGCGTTGTACAGATGGCTTCCGAGATCGGACGCGACGATCTCCCGGTGCCAGAAACATGGGACCAGCAGAAGCACGGACGTCGCCAGCAGCTTTGGCCACTGCTCGTGCACAAAGCGAGAAAATTCTGGCAACGCAGCAGACTCGGAAAGTTGGAACCGCACTAGCGTTGAGGTTTGGGAAGCGGTTTCGCGGCCTGACGCGGGGTTCCGGAGCGTTTGCGCTCCGATGGATCCCAGTCTTCCGGAGGGAACGCAATGCGCCAGAAAAGCGGGGACGGCTCGGCGAACTCGACTCCGATTTCCGTTTTTCCGCTGTCTTTCTGTCCGATGAAGGTCACCGTGCAGGGCAGCTCTTCGGCCGTCTTCGTGTTGACGACGGCAACTTCCTGAGCCCGCGCCAGCGGTGTCGCGACCTTCACCATGCAACCATGTGCACTGACCGAAATCGTGAGCGCCTGTTCTTCGAAGGGCTGCGTGCCCTTCGTTCCGCGAATGAGCACTGGCATCGCGATATTCACGCGGTGCGATCGCCGCCGATCAGCGGCACTCTCGTTGGACATCGGGGCTTTCATCTCGGGCATGAAGCTCTCCCCTGAATCAACAGGATCTGTTGGATCTGATTGAACCTCTACGGCGCGCTTTGATGTGCGCAGGTTCCAGCCCATATTCTACACCGCCGTTCAGTGGTTCGCGCCTGCGCTCGCTCCTTCGCGCCACAATTGGTCAACACAGGGAAGGGCTTGGACGGGGAAATCGAGGCGGGTGCCTAAGCCTCTGGATCTGGCTTGGGCGCGTAGGGGTATTTCAGCGGTTTGTGTGTGTGTGATGCACTGTATTCGTCCAATTCCGCGTCGCTCAAATGAAAATGGCTCTTGGGAGGATGGTTTTCCGCGGCCGCAAGTTCCCGGTGCAGCTTGTGCGAGCAGACGTCCGGCGCGTCCTGATATCGCACGCGGTGGGAGGCAAAGGATGCGTTGGTGATCGCGATCACGTATTCGCGCGGTTCGGTTTCGCGCTCTCTGACTGTAAACGTATATTCGCGGACGAGGGGTTTTGCCTGGAAGCCTACGAATTGGACAATGATGTTTTCGCTCACGGGGTGCCTGGAATCGATTTCTGTACCGCCGAAAAGAAAAGGCGGACCGGTGAATGCCGGTCCGCCTTTTGCTTCAACTAGAGGCTGGTGACGTTCGCAGCCTGCAGGCCCTTGGGGCCACGGGTAACTTCGAATTCAACCGCTTGGCCTTCGTTCAGCGACTTGTATCCCTCCGCCTGAATGGCAGAGAAATGTACGAAAACATCCTCGCCGGACTGGCGCTGAATGAACCCGAATCCCTTGCTGGCATTGAACCACTTCACTGTTCCTTGTTCTCTCACTGATGTACTCACTTTTCTTTTTAAGCTATTTGCGCTTCTCGACCGCCTCCAGCCGTACAACAAAAAGGGCCGCAAGTGTGAACTTGCAGCCCCTTCAATCGAATCTAAAGGTGTTACAAGAGCAACAAACGCAGGCCAAACATAGCACGCTTTAATCGGCGGGCCTAGTAAATTGTTCCCGCGTCGAGAGTGTGTGATGGAGATAAAAGGAGAACTCGCGCGGTCTCTTCGTCCGCGCGAGCGGGTCGCGGCCCAAAAAAATCTTGGGGCTGTGTGCGGTGTGCTTAGGCTGTCTTGTCGTTCACCACAGGACGGGCCGCACACACAAACGACAGACGTCTTTTCCGTGATTTCGGTACAATCGGGAGAAGTTCAGTATTGGATGCCGACCGGCCGCGCGTAGATCGGTCGCGTTGAGCGAGACTCCTTGAGTGCGAGAAGACCATAAAATGGAAGCGGGGCGCGAAAAGCTACTTCGCGCGGCGCGCCGCCTGGTCATTAAGGTCGGCACGGCCACCGTCACCGGAACCGAGGGCGAGCTGTCCCTCGAACGTGTCGAGCCGATCGTGCGCTCCATTGCGACTTTGATGAGGGCCGGCCGCCAAGTCGTGCTCGTTTCTTCCGGCGCGGTAGGACTTGGAAGAGGCTGGCTGGGACTTCACCGCTCGCGCTTGAATGACCTGGTGACGAAGCAGGCCTGCGCTGCTGTCGGCCAGAGTCTTCTGATGGACGCATACAAGAATCTGTTCGCGAAATGGGGTATCAAGATCGCCCAGGTGCTGTTGACCGAAGAGGACTTCACCAACTGGAGCCGCTACTCAAATCTGCAGCACACCATGGAAAAGTTACTTGGATTCGGAGTGCTGCCCATCGTCAACGAAAATGACACGGTCTCGACCGCGGAACTGGAATCGATTGCGGCGGGATCTCGTGCTACCGCATTCAGCGACAACGATCGCCTCGCGGCGCTGGTCATGAGCGGTCTCGAGGCGGACGCCTTGGTGCTCCTCACCAATGTAGACGGTTTGTTGCGTCGCGAATCGGAGGGTGGCGAGGGAAACGAAGTCATTCCGCTGGTTGATGAAGTCACTTCTGAATTGACCGCGCTCGGCGCGGGACCGTCGGCGAGCGGGCGCGGAGGCATGCGGACCAAGCTCGAAGCAGCCGCCATCGCGATGAACTGCGGCGGAACAGCGGTGATCGCTAACGGTAACGTCGCCGACGTGCTCGATCGCGTTTTCGCTGGGGATCCAATCGGCACTGCATTTTTGCCCGCCAAGCGCATGCGCGGAAAGCGGCGCTGGATTGCGTATGCGGCAGGTGTCCGTGGGCGCGTGGTGGTGGACGCCGGCGCGCATCGCGCGATCACGCAGGGCAAAGCGAGTTTGCTTGCGTCAGGAATCGTGCGCGTGGAAAATCATTTCGCCTCCATGGACGTCGTGAGCATCGTGGACGCCGACGGACGTGAATTCGCGCGCGGCATCGCCAATTGCGCGAGTGGTGACGCCGAAAAGTTTTCGGGAAGGAAGAACAACCGTAGTTCGCGGGACGCAGCTCCTGCGCCGGTTCTTGTCACGCGCAATAATATCGTGCTATTGCAAAAATGATGAGCCACCCGACCGCCTCGCCGTCGCAAACATCCGACTCCTCCGTCGCGTCTATCGCCCGGCGAGCGCGTGTAGCTTCGCGCGCGATTGCAAAGCTTTCGGCCGATGCGCGCAACGAAGTGCTGATCGCCGTCGGGCAGGCGATCGAGCTGGGCGCTCCTAAGATCCTCGAAGCGAACGAACGCGATTGCCGGGCCGCGGAACTGGAAGTCCCCTCAGGCAAGATGTCGTCAGCAATGTTGGCTCGGCTCCGCGTCACCGAGCGTGGCATCGCTCAAATGGCCGCTCAGGTCCGCGAAGTCGCGCGCCTCGACGATCCGCTGGGCCGTAGACTTTCCGCCACTGAGTTGGACGACGGCCTCGTGCTTTATAAAGAATCGTGCCCGTTTGGCGTCATTGGTGTCATTTTCGAATCCCGGCCGGACGCTGTTTCGCAGCTCGCATCGCTCGCGCTGAAATCCGGCAACGCGATCCTACTGAAAGGCGGCGCCGAGGCGGCGCACACGAACGAAGCCCTGGTGTCCATCTGGCGCGAATGTATTGGCAGGTTTCCCGCTGTGCCCGCAGACTCGATCAACCTGTTCGAGACGCGAGCGGACGTGAAGGAAATGCTGGCCCTGGATCGCGATGTGGACTTGATCATTCCACGCGGATCGTACGCGCTCGTCCAGTTCATCCTGCAGCACAGCCGAATCCCGGTCCTCGGGCACAGCGAAGGAATTTGCCACGTCTATGTGGACCGCGCGGCCGATTTGGACGAAGCGCTCGATATCGCCTACGACGCCAAGGTGCAGTATCCCGCCGTCTGCAACGCGGCGGAGACACTTCTGGTACACGCAGCGATCGCCGAAAAATTTCTGCCGCGCATGATTGCCAAACTCAAAGAAGCGAAGGTCGAGATCCGCGGCGACTCGAAGACGATTGCGCTCCTGCCGAAACTGGACATCGTGCCGGCGACCGACCTAGACTGGGCGACGGAATACTCCGATCTAATTCTCTCCGTCAAAATCGTCGCCGATCTGGACGAAGCCATTGAACACGTCAATCGCTACGGCTCGCGCCACACGGATGCGATTGTGACCGAGGATGCCGAAGCTGCGCGAAGATTCCTCAACGAAGTGGACGCGGCAGGCGTTTTTCAGAACGCTTCGACGCGTTTCGCCGATGGCTACCGGTATGGATTGGGTGCCGAGGTCGGCATCAGCACCAGCAAGCTCCACGCCCGGGGGCCCATGGGTCTCGAGGGTCTCACCACCTACAAATACAAGCTCCACGGCGACGGCCACACCGTCGGCCCGTATGCCAGGGGCGACAAGAAATTCAAGCACCGCCCCATCCCATAGAGGCGACCGGCCGGCCCTTGGCTCCTGGGCACGCCTCCCCTCTAAGCACGAATGGCACCCCCTAACTAAATGAAAAATGGACGGTTAGCGCTGCTATTCGAACATGTTCATATTTGTCTTGACGATCCGGCCTCGCTGCTCTATTATTCGAACATGTTCAAACAAGAGATTGCGCGAGGCAACAGCCCAGAAACCCGAGCCAGCATCGTGGGCCATGCGATTCGCCGCTTCCGCGAACGAGGTTTTGACGCTACGACCATGCGGGACGTGGCGGATGCGGCGGGCATCGCCTTGGGCGGGATCTACTACTACTTCTCCAGCAAGGAAGCGATCGTTCAGGGCTACTACGACGAGGTCCAGGCGGAGCATTTACGCCGAGTTCAGGATGCGCTTGCGCTGAAAAAACTCAGTCTCGAGGAGCGCCTTCGACTCGCGATGCACACGAAGTTGGATATCGTCGAGGGCGATCGCCGGCTACTGGGTGCGCTGTTTCGCTATACCGGAGATCCGGATCATCCGCTCTCCGCGCTGGGTCCTGCCAGCCGGGCCGTTCGCAGGCAGAGCATGAGCGTCTTCGCTCTGGCGATCGGCGATGAAAAACTTCCAGACGACATTCGACCCGTTCTACCAGTGGCGTTGTGGGCCGCACACATGGGCGTCATGCTTTATTTCATTTACGACCAATCCCCGGCACAAAAGCGCACGCGAAGATTGATCGATGGCGTGGTCCGCATGATCGTGCGGATTCTCTCCTTGGCGAGACTTCCGCTGATGAAGCCTTTGCGAGGAAGCATGATATCTCTTCTTCGTGAGACGGGCCTTGTGAGCGAATCCGGCTTGTATTCCCGACCCAGCCCCGAGGAGTCATCCACATGACAACGAACCCAACCAACGAGTCGTTTGGACCGTTTCATGTCCAGTCTGACTTGCTGAAGAACGCAGCCCAGTTAGGCGCAGAACGTCCCCAGGGAAATCCTGTGCCTCCGAACTCACCCAATTCCAACGGAGGCAACCTCTTCGGAGTTTTGACTGTGAACCAGGCGCGGTGGCTCGCCATGCCGTTGTTTGCAGCGATCTATTACGCCGCTCAGCAGTATCCGGAATTTGGACCGTTGACGATCATCGTGCTGCTTGTGTGCTTGATCGTGCGCATGAATCGCCACCACCGAGAACTAGCTGCCGTGCCGCTTGCGCTGGCCGCTTTGAGGCTCGCCTTTGACATGACGCCTCACCTGACCCACCCCGCCAATGCTTTCACGCAGTTGTCAACCGACACGAGGGCGGCCCTCCTCGCCGTGCCATGGCTGCCGTTGTTTCTCGCGATGTGTGTGTTTTATATGCCTGACAAAATGACTGTCACGGGCAAAATCATGCACGTATGCGCGACCGTGATGCTCGCGTCTGGCCTGCTTCCGGGTGACGGCTATCTGATGATCTTTGGCATGATTCAATACCTGCTCTTCGTGGCATTTCTCGTCGGATTGAGTGTGGACTATTCGACAACGGCAAATGACCATACCCCTATAGGAGCAATTCCCGTGTCTCGGTAGCGCCCCCGGGAAACATCGATTCGTTCAGGTCCGGTCAGGAATTCGATGTGCGCGAAGGTTGCCGAAACCAAAATGTAAACGCAAGTAGGAGCAGTGCCACGACGATGGATAGGGCGTCTCCGGCCCCGCGATCCCACGTCCGGAGAAATCGAATCGCGACACGATGTGCGCCTGGCGGCACCGCGATCAGCATTTGCCCTGTGTCCGGCGCCAACGCTGCTCCAATTTCCTCGCCGTCCAGCCGCACGTCCCACGCGGGATAATTCACGAGCTTCACAGCGAGAGTGACGGGCGTCGCCGTCTCCGCCGCAAATTCTCTGCGCTCGGCCGACCAATGTTCGATGTGCAGTATCGCGTCCGCGGTCGGAATGATCTTGCCAGACTCGGAATCGAATTGCGCGATGCGGGCTGCCGGCACCGAGGACACTCCTTCCACCCGCTCGGAATCGTTGGGGTCTCCCGGAAGTTCGTAGCGGTCACTTCCCACCGGCGCATATTCATCCGCCCCTTCATACCCACGGCCCGAATGAATTGCGTCGGCCATTGCAGGGACGTCCGCGCTGTCCCACCATGCATCCAACGCCATCGCCGTGGCAGTCAGCCCGATCACGGCAAATACTAGGGCGCCAGCCAGCCACGAAGCCCACCGTCGCTGCGGCCGGCCAATCGCCGTTGCCATGAAGAACGCAAAGACGAGAGCCAGTATGTCGAGCCATCTCCACGGAAATTGCACAAACTGCAACTCCGGCAGCGCGCGCCACAAGAAATTGCTGAGCGGAAGCATCAGCGAGGTCGAGACGAGTCCAAGAGTGATCAGCACCCAAAAGAGCTCCGAGAATTCGCGCCGTTTCTTGCCAACGAACACCGTCGCGAGGCCCGTCGCGAGCATGACTCCAACTGCCACGCTTGAAACCTTCCAGTTGAAGCGCACGAAATCGGGATCGCTTGCGTGCGTGAAAAGGAAATTTCGAGCCGGGCGCAGGTTGTCCGTCACCGCTTGAGCGATTTGGACCCAGCGCCGCTCCCAGGCCGCGGGCAAAATGTAGAAAGCGGCCAAACCGAATCCAGCTGCCATGGCCGTCGCGCCCGGGACCAATGGCCGAAAGCTGCGCCGCACCGCGCATTCCACCAGGACCATCAGACCGAGAGAGTATGTTGCGACCACTGCTGCGGGCGCGTTCGAAAGCCAGATTCCGGCGAAAGCGGTGGCAAGCCACGGAACTCGCCGCCAATCCCCCCGGCTGGTGTGCAGCGCGCCCCAGACCATCAATGGCAACAGAGCGCCCGCCAGCAGCTCCGCAAAGTCGCTGCGGTAATAAACGATCACGAGGTGATACGGATTCGCCTCAAATAGAACCGCAGCCACGATGGCCTGTGGCCCGGAAAGCCACTCGCGCGCGAGTTTCCACATGGACATTCCCGCGGCGATTAAAGTCAGCCAAATGAAAGCTCCCGGCGCCATCGCCCACGGCAGCACCGAGCCGAGCGCCGCGCCGATCATCCATGACCCGGGCGGATAGAAAATGAACCGCGGCTCGCCGAATCCCCAGTTCGCCCATTCGGCCCACCGCGGATACACGGTCCACTCGCACCACTGCCGGGCTGCGTCCATCCACGACGCGATATGAAATTGAAAATCGTGTCCCGAGGCGTTGCCGCGAAACAGCATTGGCGCGATCGTGGCCGTCGCCGCGATGCAGACCGAAAGAAGAGCGAGGCGCCACGAATACGCGGCTCTGGCGCGCTTGTTCTGCGAAGAAACGTCACTTATCGGACGGGCCAGGATTTGACTCCGCGCTCGAGGATTTGGCTCACCGAGAATACAGAATCAAGCGCCTTGCCGCCACCAACCTTGTCCTTCGTGCGGTCTAGGAATGGATCCAATCCGGCTGCCTTGCCACGCTTCGCTCGAACCGTTAGAGTAAAGTGTGTTCGGCGCGAAATCCGGAAATAGCCGCCAGAGTCGAGACCGCACCTTCCCGCAAGGATCAGCGAACAATGACCAGCGAAGAACAGCGCCTCCAGGACAACGACGAGCGGAAAGTTCACTGGAGTCGCTGGGGACCCTATCTATCGGAACGCCAGTGGGGCACGGTCCGCGAAGATTACAGCCCGAACGGCGACGCGTGGAATTATCTCCCCCACGATCACGCGCGTTCGCGCGCATATCGTTGGGGTGAGGATGGCATCGGCGGCCTCTGCGACCGTCACCAACACATCTGTTTTGCTTTGGCGCTATGGAACGAAAAGGACCCGATCCTGAAGGAGCGGCTCTTCGGCCTCACCAACCGGGAAGGGAATCACGGCGAGGACGTGAAGGAGCAGTACTATTATCTCGACGCCACGCCGACCAGTTCTTACCTGAAATTTCTCTACAAATATCCCCAGGCGGCTTTTCCCTACGAGCAGCTCGTCACTGAAAACGCAAAGCGCACGCGTCAGGATCCCGAATACGAGCTGATTGATACCGGAGTGTTCAGCGAGAATCGTTACTTCGACATCTTCGTTGAATACGCCAAGGCCACGCCGGAAGATGTCCTCATCCGCATCGCAGCCTGGAACCGCGGGCCCGAGCCCGCCCGGCTGCACATCCTTCCGACGCTGTGGTTTCGCAATCGCTGGGTCTGGGGCGAAAACTACGACCCGCCGCAGGTCTATCGCATCGATGCTCCCCCGGATTCCAGGTTGATGGAACTGAACGAGTATCACTATGGCAAGCGCTGGCTGCTCATGGAAGGCGCGCCCGAACTCCTGTTTACCGACAATGAAACGAACATGGAGAGGCTTTTTCGGCAAAAAAGCCGCACACCGTATGTGAAGGATGCATTCCATCGCTATGTCGTCGGCGGCGAGCGCGACGCCGTAAATCCTGCGATGAAGGGAACGAAATCCGCCGCCCATTTCGCAGCGGAAATCGGCCCCGGCAAAGGTCGAACGATTCGCCTGCGCTTGCTGGATCACAACCCCGCCGAAGGCCAGCCCTCCGGCCAGAAGTATTTCGGCGCTCCGTTCGACGGCATGTTCGACCAGCGGTTGAAGGAAGCGAACGAGTTCTACGCGCAGCGTATCCATCAGGGGATGGGCGAGGACCCGCGGTTGGTGCAGCGGCAAGCCTTCGCCGGACTGCTGTGGGGAAAGCAAAGCTACCACTACGACGTCGCCCGTTGGCTAAGGGGCGATCCCACGCAGCCCAAGCCCGATCCTGAACGATTCGAGGGCCGGAATCATGAGTGGACGTATCTGCACAACTCGGACGTTATCTCGATGCCCGACAAGTGGGAATACCCGTGGTACGCCGCGTGGGATTTGGCATTCCATTGCGTTTCGATGGCGCTGATCGATCCCGAATTCGCGAAGAGTCAGCTCGTGCTATTTCTGCGCGAATGGTACATGCATCCGAATGGGCAGTTGCCGGCCTACGAGTGGAACTTTTCGGACGTAAATCCACCGGTGCACGCCTGGGCGGCTTGGCGCGTTTATAAGATCGCCTCTCGAATTCAGAAAAAGCCGGACCGGGAGTTTCTCGAGCGCGTGTTTCACAAGCTGCTGCTGAATTTTACCTGGTGGGTGAATCGCAAGGACCCGCAAGGCCAGAACATCTTCGAGGGCGGTTTTCTGGGCCTGGACAACATCGGTGTTTTCGATCGCTCCCAATCGGTTGGCCCCGGCAGTTTCATCGAGCAATCCGACGGCACGAGTTGGATGGCGATGTTTTGTCTGGATATGCTGGCCATGGCTATGGAGCTGGCTCACGACGATCGTGCGTACGAGGATGTGGCCAGCAAATTCTTCGAGCATTTTGTTTATATTTCGCAGGCCATGAATCACAGGGGGGGCAAAGGAATCGGCCTGTGGGACGAGAAGGATGGTTTTTACTACGACGTCCTGCACCTGGGTGCGACCAACGAGGTCATTCCCATGAAGGTGCGTTCGATGGTTGGGCTCATCCCGCTTTTTGCCGTCGAGACATTCGGTCCCGAGGACCTCGAGCGCCTCCCGGCTTTCAAGCGGCGGATGGAGTGGTTTCTCCAGCATCACCCTGACGTCGCTGAGCACGTGGACATGAGCCGCGTCACCCCACAAGGACCATGCTTGCTGCTGACCATCGCAAACCGCCAGAAGCTCGAGCGGATTTATCGTTACATGTTGGATGAAAATGAATTTCTATCGCCGTACGGGATCCGCGCGCTTTCGAAATTCCATCTGGACCATCCCTTTGTGCTCAAGGTAGATGGCCAGACGCATTCCGTGAATTACGAACCCGCAGAATCCTCTACCGATCTTTTCGGAGGCAATTCGAACTGGCGCGGACCCGTCTGGTTCCCGATGAACTTCCTCCTGATCGAATCGATGCAGCGCGTTCACTTCTATTACGGCGACGAATTCAAAGTGGAGTTTCCGACGGGGTCCGGTCAGAGCAAGACGCTGTGGAATGCCGCGGGAGAGCTATCCCGCCGCCTGTCACGCATTTTTCTCCGCCGCGATGGCCGTCGACCCGTGTATGGCGACGCCGCACTTCTTCAGAAGGATCCTTTTTGGCGCGACCTGATTCTGTTCTATGAATATTTTCACGGCGAAACTGGCGCCGGCCTGGGCGCAAGCCACCAGACCGGCTGGACGTCGCTCGTCGCCAAGCTCCTGGAACAGAGCGGCGAATAGGACCTGTGCTGCTGTGGTTGAATTTCCGTAGGGGCATGGTGTGTCATGCCCGGCAAAGATTCTTGGCAATTCAGTTAGCCATTCGCTACGATCGCGCATCTCGCCCGCCTATTATTTCGCGGCAGCCTCAACCAGCTCGATCAATACCTTTGCGCCACCGGAACTCAGCGCCAGGAAGAAATTTACGCGCGTACCGTCCCCGCCCGCCCGCGTCGTTGGATAAATCGGCTCCAGCGCAAATCGCTCGCGAAGAATCTCCGTCGCGCGGCCCACATCGGTCACATTGAACTCGACCTGCTGGATCCCCTCGCCAAATTTCATAAGATACCGCGCAATGGCTCCCGCACCGCCGGGTTCGCCCGTCGTCAAGATGTCCAGTTTCACGCCTTCTGGAAAATCCAGCTCGAACTCCTTTGCATCCTGGTCGGGGGGAACGACCACGAGACGCGGCGATTCATTCGCGGACCGCAAGCGCTCAAAAGTCTCCGGTTCGACGGCGATCCCCACGGTGGTTTCAATGGCGCCCGCTGGATTGAGGACCAGTAGATTTGCAAGTGGGGGATACGCGAGCCAACCCTCGGCAGCGGACCGCGCCATCGCGGATCCCCGCGTGAAGACTGCGGTTGCGGCGACGGCCCGTTTCGCCGGATCAGCAGCGCAAAGACTGCGGATCAACGGATCCATTTCGCCGGATTCAGCCACGCGGAACCTCGGTTGGAAACATTCTTACTTCGACTCTGGTTCCCGAACGGAATTGGAGTTCGAAAGCGCCACGTACTTCGTTTCGCCGGCGCGCAGGGTAACGGGAGTATCCCATCGCGGCCGGGCATTGCCGACGACGGCCGGCTCATCGAGAGTGCTGAGCCAGTACGTCCCCGGCGCGAGGCCCCGCAGGAATCCCTGCCCTTGAAGATTCGTTTCCGAGCGCGCGACCAGATAATTGGCTTGCGCAAGGTCCAGCGTGCGCCGATGGATCGCCGTAACGCGCGCCCCGAGCAGGCTGTCCCATTTCGGGCCTGGATCAATGTCGGACAGGTTCAGACCGAGCCCGTCCGTGCTCTGCGGATGTTGCTCGATATAACGGCGGATGGTTTCGATGTAATCATCGGAAAGCTTTTTGAACTTGGCCGGGTTCTTCGTCTCGTCCGAAGCTTTGTACTTCGGCTTGGGAAAATCCGCGGATTGATCGCCGGCGTTCCGGTCCATGTACGCGGTCTTGAATTCAGGAACGCCCAGTATGTCGTCTGGCCGCAGTTTATGCGTGAAGTCATCACCGGAAATATCTACCCAGCTGTTCTTTTTCATCCATGCTTTCAGTTCCGGTGAGACGTCAAGCTTCGAGATGAACGCATCCATATCCGGTTTGGGATATGCTGCTTCCGCTTCTTTTTCGATTTCAACGAAGCTCTTGCTCAAAAGAAAGAATGGAAACCCGCGCACTGGCTCCTCGAGCCCTCCCGAGGGAGTCGCATGTGCGACAAATTCGATCGAAGCGTCCTGGGCTGCTGCAGCCGAGACGCTTGCCATAATGCCGGCAAGGAGAAAAGCCGAAAGCCAGACGATACCCCAAATTCTTTTCTTCATGCCGCTCATCGTAGCAGAAGGCTGCGCGCGCCGGCGCGAATGGGTCTAGATGGTTAATGCCGGCGTGGAAAGCGGACGGAAGAACAAAGCAGGCAGCGACGCGAGGTTCAGCGGGTCGCGCGGGCGTCAATACAATTGGAACGTCACTTCAATGATCTGTCGCACAGAAGCTGGCCTGCCATCCGGGCCCAGCGCCGGTTTCAGACGCCACGTGCGGACGGCTTCAATGGCTTTCTCGTCCAGCCCAAGCCCTAGACCCTTCGCCACGTGGACATCCGTCACGCGGCCATCCGGCGTAATCACGGCGATCAACTCCACGACGCCCTGAACCTTCACCTTCATGGCCTCGTCGCTGTAATCCGCTCGCGGGCAATAGAGGCACGCCGGCGTTCCATATCCGCCCATACCGGCGTTGGGTACGCCTCCACCGGTGTTCCACCCTTCGCCCGGTCCAACTCCGTTACCGTTTCCGTTGCCCACGCCGCCGCCGTGCCCGTTGCCCATCGAATCGTTCAAGGTTTTCCCGAGCGGATCGCCCCAGTTTGGCAGAGTGTTGTTGGGCAGATGGATATCGGGATTTCCGACGACCGTAGGCGTCACGGCAATTTCCGGGTGTGGCGGAGGATTAACCATCGGACGTGAAATTTGTACCCAAGAAAATTTCGGCAACTGACCCTTGGCTGCCGGGAGCTTATTGGCTGCGCCTCCGCCGCCACCCGCCTTCGAAGCCGCGGGCGCGAGCTTGCGCAAATACGGCGAAGGCGTAAGATCGGTCGCTAGCTCAGGGCTGTAGGCCTTCGTGATAGGCGGTGAGATGAGGCTCGGAAGAAGCAATGGCAATAACACGATCAGCGCGATCGCCGCGGCATGGACGAGAATCGAAACCACCTGCACCCGGCTGAATTGCGGATTCTTCGACCAGATTTCAGGAACGGGAATCGGCTGGCTCGTCGTCTTCAGCGGAGGCAGTTTCCGCGGCGAAATCCAATCACGCAGATTCTGCCAGAGGCTTGGTTCCTCGTGCCAATCCACCAGTAGAGCCGATTTGACATTGCCGCGGGGCCCGGAATGGAAAAACTCCTTAAGGTTTTCGCCCATCCCAGTGCCAAAATGCGGCACTGCGAATGCGGTCGGCGTGCCCGCGCGCAGCTTTACGGGGCGCTCGACCAGAAAGTCTCTGAGGTTTGAGAACAGGCTCTTCAGGCTGGACTCACGGGTGGGCGAAGGCAGCCGTCCCAGCCGGAGCGAGGGATCGCTTACCTCACGGCCCGCGTTGTTCAGTCTGGCGCTAGAGTCTGACATAGGTGTTACCCGCGTCCCTCACCGCTATACTAAGGATATTAGACGCATCCCTACGGAAAAGGATGTACCGCGCTGAGCCACGGCTGACACGCTTCAAGAATCATTGTAACATACGCAATGCAACGGCAATTTTCAGTTTCCACGCCGCAAACTTGTAGCACAAGCAGGTATGCCCGCGCTACACAACGCGCTTGAGCTTCGAAGAAAGGGCTTCTCGATCCCCCAAGATGGCGACACCCTTCGATTCTAAGAGCACCCTGAATCTCCCTAAAACCGATTTTCCGATGAAGGCGAAGCTTCCCGAACGTGAGCCCGAGCAGCTGGCTGCTTGGGAGCAAATGGGACTCTACGACCGGATCCTCGAATCGCGCGCCGGCAAGCCCTTATTCGTTCTGCACGATGGACCACCCTATCCGACCGGCGAAATCCACCTAGGCACGGGATTGAACAAGACTCTCAAAGACATGATTGTGAAGTCGAAAACCATGGCGGGCTTCCGCGCGCCCTATGTGCCCGGCTGGGATTGCCATGGGCTTCCCATCGAAACCCAAGTTGAGAAAGAACTCGGCGGAAAAACCACCAAGGTTTCGCCGCCGGAATTTCGCCGCATGTGCCGTGAGTTCGCTGCACGCTACGTTGAAATCCACAAAGTCGAATTTAGGCGCCTCGGGGTCTTCGGCCGGTGGAATCAGCCGTACCTCACCATGAACTCGCACGACGAAGCCTCCATCGCCGGCGCATTTCTAGATTTCCTTGAAAAGGGATATATCTATCGCGGTTTGAAACCCGTGTACTGGTGCATCTACGACCGCACCGCGCTCGCCGAGGCCGAAGTCGAGTATGAAGATCACACCAGTTCTTCCGTCTGGGTAAAATTTCCAGTCGTCGAGAGCGAAAAATCGGCCAAGATCGGAAAAGACGTCAGCGGCCTCATCTGGACAACGACCCCCTGGACGCTTCCCGCCAACCGCGCGCTCGCATTCCATCCCGAATGGGAATATGTTGTGGCAGAAACGCAGGCGGGCAAGCTCTTGCTCGCGAAGGAACGCCTGAATGCCCTCACACAAGAGACGAAGCTGGAAGTGGGCGCCATCGACGGTGTCTGGAAAGGGAAGGATCTCGAAGGCATCCAGTTTCAGCATCCGTTTTTGAATCTGCAAGTCGCCGCCGTTCTTGCCGACTACGTCACGCTCGACCAAGGCAGCGGAATTGTCCACACCGCCCCCGGCCACGGCGCGGACGACTTTCGCACGGGCGAAAAATATGGACTCGAGGCGTACGCTCCGGTTGACGACGAAGGGCGATTCTTCGAAGGTTTGCCCGAATATATGGGCAAGACCGTCTTCGAAGCGAATCCGCTTATCATCAACTTGCTAAAAACGCGGGGCGCGCTCCTCGCGGAAGGAAAACTTCAGCACAGTTACCCGCACTGCTGGCGGTGTCACAACCCGGTCATCTTCCGCGCCACTGAGCAGTGGTTCATCGGCCTCGATCGGGAGAACCTGCGCAAGGATGCGCTCGCGGAAATCGAAAAAGTGAAATGGATTCCGGCCTGGGGACGCGATCGGATGCACGAGATGGTCGCCGACCGGCCCGATTGGTGCATCTCGAGACAGCGCTTCTGGGGCGTCCCGCTGATCGTCTTCTATTGCGAGGCTTGCGGCAAGCAGTTGCGCGATTTCAAAGCACTGCGCCATGTGCTGCCGTTCTTCGAACGCGAAGGTTCCGACACCTGGTACACGCATTCGGCCGAAGAACTTCTTCCGCCGGAGACGAAGTGTTCGTGCGGCGCAGCGAAGTGGCGGAAGGAGTCCGACATTCTCGACGTCTGGTTCGAATCCGGCTCCACTCATCTCGCCGTGCTCAGCGAACAGAACGGCCTTCACTGGCCCGCGGAGGTTTATCTCGAAGGGCCCGACCAGTTTCGCGGCTGGTTTCAAAGCTCTCTGCTCAACGCGATCGGCACGCGCGGCCATGCGCCCTATCGCCAAGTCGTCACCCATGGATGGACCCTCGACGACAAGGGCACGCCGATGTCGAAGTCGCGCGGCAACGCTTTGTATCCCAAGGAAATCTGCGAGAAGTGGGGAGCCGATTTGCTGCGCCTCTGGGTCGTCTCGCAGGATTACACCGCAGACATGCGCAACTCCCCGGCCATGATGACCCAGCTCGCGGAAGCCTATCGCAAGATTCGTAACACCTTCCGCTTCGCTCTCTCGAATCTTTTCGATTTCGATCCTACGCGCGACGTGGTCCACGACGCGGACATGTGGGAAATCGACGCCTGGATGCTTCGCCGTACGGGAACGCTCGTCCGCCAGTGCCTCGAATGGTACAAGGAATACGAATTTCATCGCGTCTACCACGCCTTGCACGATTTTTGCAGCGTGGACCTGAGCGCGTTTTATTTCGACGTGCTCAAGGACCGTCTGTACACCTTCGCACCGAATAATCGCGGCCGCCGCTCCGCACAGATGGCGATTCACCATATCGCGCGCGCCCTGGTTCGCCTGATCGCACCGGTTCTCGTCTTCACTTCCGAGGAGGTCTGGAAGCATTTGCCGCAGCCAGCGTCCGCGGCTGCCAGCGTGCACATGGCCAATTTCCCCGCCGCTGCATATTTCGAGAACGCCTTCGACCAAGCGCGCGCCAAGAATTGGGACCGCCTGTTGGCCGTGCGCGAAGAAGTGCTGAAAGCGCTTGAACCATTGCGCGCCGCGAAAACAATTTCCGCCAACCTCGAAGCGCGCGTCTGGCTCGCGGCCACCGGCGATCTTGCCGCGCTGCTGCAGCAATACGCCACCCAGCTTCCCGCGTTCTTCATCGTTTCGCAGGTCGAAATCACCTCCGGCGAAATAGAAGGTGCCTCGCCAGCCCCCGGCATCGAGGGTTTGCGAATCCGCGCCGAGCGCGCGCTTGGCAAGAAGTGCGAGCGCTGCTGGAACTACTCGACGCACGTGGGCGAGAGCGCTGACTATCCCACTCTTTGCGAACGTTGCCTGGCAACCATCCACGAAATCGAGCGCGACCGCCTCGGTCGGGCCGGAGGCGCCACATCGTGAGTGCGTCGTGGTGAGTCCAAATCCGCCACGCCCGGGTTGGTGGCTCGCTCTTCTCGCCGCGCTCGTACTCCTGGCGGATCAGGCAAGCAAGCATGCGGTTGAAAAGCTGACGGCCGCCGGTTCGAGCCGCGTGCTGATTCCCGGCCTGCTCAATTTCGTCCACAGCAGCAATCCCGGCGTCGCCTTCGGTCTACTTGCGGATTCAAACACTCCCTGGCGCGCGCCCGTCCTGATCGTTTTTTCCGTGGCCGTGATCGGCCTGATCGCCTGGCTGCTTGTTTCCGGGCGCGCAGGCGGATGGCTTGGCCAGTGCGGGATGACCCTGATCCTGGGCGGCGCCGCTGGAAACGTCCTCGACCGGATCCTTCGGCGCAGCGTCACCGACTTCATCGATTTTCATCTTGGCGGATACCACTGGTACACCTTTAACCTGGCCGATTCCGCAATTGTTCTCGGCGCGGGGCTGGTAATTCTCGAACTCTTGCGCGATTGGCGCCATCCAAGCAGGGAACGGGCCTAGCGATGCATCCCATTCTTTTCCAAATCGGCTCGATCACGATCTACACCTACGGTGTGCTGGCCGCGGCCGGTTTTCTGGCAGGACTCTGGTACGCCTACCATCGCGCCCCGATCGTCGGCCTGGATCCCAACCAGGTTTGGAATCTCGGCATCTACGGAATTCTGGTCGCGCTTGCGGTCTCAAAAATCTGGCTCATTCTGAGTGCCTGGGACTACTATTCGGCGAATCCGCGCGAGATTTTCAGCATCGCCACTTTCCAGTCAGCTGGCGTGTTCTATGGAGGACTCGTCGGCGGCATCCTGTGGGTAATTTGTTACACGCATTTCCAAAAGATGTCGTTGCTCGCCGTTCTCGATCTTCTGGCCGCCCCGGTCGCTCTGGGACATGCGATCGGCCGCCTCGGATGTTTTGCCGCCGGCTGCTGCTATGGCAAACCAACATCCCTCTCGTGGGGAGTCACTTTCTCAAACCCGATCGCTGAAAAAATTAGCGGAACACCATTGGACGTCTCGCTTCATCCAACGCAGCTGTACGAATCCGCTGCCGAATTCTTGAATTTCGCCGTGCTCGTGTGGCTGGGCTCTAAGCGGCGTTTCACGGGACGGATTATCGGCGCGTATTTCATCCTCTACGGAATCGAGCGGGGCACGATCGAATTTTTCCGCGGCGATCCGGGCCGCACCCTCCTGTTCCGCGATCGAGTGTCTCTGATGCAGATCGTAAGTGTCGCGCTGATCGCCGCCGGCGCTTTTCTTTGGCTGCGCGGGGACGGATCCGCTGAGCCGATACTTCCCGCGACCACGACCCGGGCCGCGACGGGCCGCTCGTAGCATCGAATCCTCCGCGCACATGAAATTCATCGTCACTTCCGAAGACGCCCCCCAACGACTCGACGTGTTTCTCGTCTCGCAACTCCCCGAGCTGAGCCGCTCGCGCATTCGCGCGCTGATGGACGACGGCCGTGTGCAGGTTGACGGGTCAGCGCGCAAAGCCTCGCATCGTGTCGAATCCGGCGAAGTAGTCACCATTGAGATCCCGGACGAATTGGCTCCGGGTGTTGAGCCCGAATCCATTCCGCTCGAAGTTCTCTACGAAGATGAGGACGTCGCGGTAGTCAACAAACCGGCCGGAATGATCGTCCATCCGGGCGCGGGCGTGAGCAGCGGCACAATGGTCGCCGCTTTATTGCACCGCTTCGGCGGAGTCGCGGGATTATCTTCTGTCGGCGGCCCGCTGCGCCCCGGAATTGTCCATCGCCTCGACAAGGAAACCTCCGGCGTCATCGTGATTGCGCGCACCGATGATGCGCATCGAAAGCTCGTCGAGGATTTTCGCGACCGGCTCGTGCAGAAAACCTACGTCGCGCTGCTTCACGGAAAGATCAAGGGAGACGCGGGCACCATCGCGCTGCCTGTGGCGCGCGATCTGCGCCGCCGATCCCGCATGACCGCCCGCCGCCGCGAAGGTCGCGAGGCGCGCACAGACTGGCGCGCGCGCCTGCGCTTCGATGGCTTCGTCCTGGTCGAGGCCGATCTGCACACCGGCCGCACGCATCAGATTCGAGTGCATTTTTCCGCTCTCGGTTGCCCGGTGGTAGGCGACGCGCTGTATGGAGCGCCCCGCCAGGAGCGCGTGGGTTCCGAGCTTCTTGCGCCGCTCGATAGAAATTTTCTTCACGCCGCGCGCGTGGCCTTCGCGCATCCGCGAACGAACCGCCGGATCGAAGTTCGCACACCCTTGCCGCCGGAACTCACCGGCTACCTCGTAGTCCTTGCCCACGTCATGAAAGCCGACCCGGCATTGATTGACGCTGCACTGAAAGAGTTCCTATAATCATCGCCTGGAGCGGCCCATCACGATGAGCCTTCGCGCAAGCCGGAAGCGCGCTATTTGCGTGGGCAATGGTTTTGCGGGGCGCGCAGTTTTCGCGCTCGCCCTTTTGCTCGTCATTCCGGCGATGCCCGCGCGGACGCAGGACTCCCCGCCTGTACCGCCGGTGTCTGCGCCGGGCGGAAACCCTCAAAATTCGCAAGCGCCGCCCGTCCGACCGACCGTACCTACGATCACCACCACGACGGGGCTCGTGCACCTGGTCGTCACGGTCACCGACCGCCACCACAACTTCATCACGGACCTCGATAAGAGCGATTTCAAAGTTCTCGAAAACGGAACGCCTCAGGACATTAAGTTTTTCGGCCGCGAGACGGACCTTCCCCTGCGTATCGGCTTGCTCCTGGACACTTCCAATAGCATTCGCCCGCGCCTGGAATTTGAGAAGGATGCGGCGATCGATTTTCTCAACAAAGTGATCCGCCGCAACAAGGACCTGGCATTTTTGATGACCTTTGACAACGAGCCGGAAATTATTCAGGACTACACCGGCGATCTCGACCTTCTGATGACCGCTGTCCGAGCGCAGCGCGCGGGAGGCGGCACGGCCTTGAACGACGCCATCGTGATGGCTTCGGACAAGCTGGCACACCCGCCGCTTCCCAAAGGCCCCGAGACGGAAGTTCGCCGCGTCGTCGTGGTGATCACCGATGGCCAGGACAATTTGAGCGACCGCGCGACGACCGACGCGATTGACGCATCCATTCGTTCCGAGGCTGCCGTTTTTTCCGTGAGCACGAATACCGACTGGCTCGCGGTTGACGACGCCAGTAAGCCGACCAAGTATCATCTCGAGGCGGGGGACAAAGTCCTCGAACAGTTCGCCGATCAGACCGGCGGCCATGCCTTCTTCCCCTACCGCATTGATGATCTCGCTCAGTCGTTTCTGAGCATCGGGGAAGAACTTCGTAGCCAGTATTTCATCGCGTACGCGCCAACCAACCCGCCCGCCACCGGGCAATATCGTCCGATTGACGTGCAGACCACGCGCAAGGGTCTCATCGTCAGCACCCGCAAAGGCTATTACGGTGCTGCCCCGCCCCCTGCCCCCACCGGCAACTGAATCGGAATCTGTCGAATCGCTGCTGACACACAGGTCCGCACGAGGGTTGGCGTTGTTCCTCGGCTTTGTAGGGGCACAGCCTGCCGTGTCCGGCAACCATGCTTGGCAACCGCGTCCGATGTCGTCGTGGCTCGAGCGATTTAGGCGAGGATTGCTGATGCGAAAAAGTGCCGACGGGGGGTGGCGCCGCACGAATCGCTTGCCAACCAGGTTCGGTGCTGTGCGGGGGGCAACGTGTGTCGTCGCTCGGTCGGAGAACTATCTCGACGGTGCGTAATATCCCCGTCGGGCGAGGACTTTTGTATCCGGCCTGGTCACTTCGACCTTGATCTTGCGGAATGTTCCGTCTCGGTTCACATTCGAGGGAGAGTAACCCAGCACGTATTGCGATCGAAGTTCCTCGGAGATCACATCGAACGCTTTTTCCAGCCCGTTCTCGTTTCGAACGCTGATCACCCGCCCACCCGTTTCCTGCGCGAGTGACTGCGCAACTCCGTAGCCGTAGCCTTCCGTCGCGCGGGGATCGCTGATGAGAATGATATGGGCCACGGCGTCGCCGCGCTCTACGGATTCGATCGCGTCACGCTCCGACAATTTGCTGCCGTTGTCCTCGCAATCGCTCAGGATCACCAGAGCCTTGCGGCCCGCTTCCGGGCCCAGCTCGTCGTGCGCGGCAAGGTACACCGCGTCATACAGGTTCGTGCCGCCGCCATTTCTGTGAGGGATCGTCCCGCCGGTTCCGCCCACTCCCGTCGCATCCACGTTGATTTCGGCCCGATGGATCGCGCGCGAGAGTACTCCCGGGTCTTCCGTGAAATCAGCTAGCAGGTTCACGTCGGTGTCAAACGTCATCACGATCGCTTCGTCTTTCTTGTGCATCACTTCGCGGACAAACCGCGAGCCCGCATCCTTCTCTGCACCCAGCATGTAGTACATGCTTCCGCTCGTATCCATCATGATGGCGAGCGAAATGGGCAGATTCACTTCCTTCGAGAAGTAGACAACTTTTTGCGGTACACCGTCCTCATAGACTTTGAAGTCATCTTGCGTCAGGTCGCCGACGATGGAATTTTTCTTGTCGCGGACGGTGGCAAACACGTTGACGATAGCGGTCTTGCTTTCGAGCGGGCTCTGGGTTTCCGGAAGTTCTTGTGGCGGCTGCGGAGCAGGTTCGGTCTGGGTGTTGCGGGGCGGGCTGCCCGCCGGTCCCATGGGGCCGCGATCGGCTCCTTGGGGCGGCGTGCGGGGCGCGGCGATGGCTCGCGATGCAATCGAATTGAGCGCGGGGTAGGCCCCCAAAGCCAGGGTAAGAATACCCGCCGCGATGCCGGTCAGTCGCATTGTATAATCTCCTCGGGGAACCTATCAGACGGGTACGATGCAGCATACGCGCATCCGGATGTTCGATCCAAATGCCGCTGCGCGAGAAACAAGCGAAAACCCGCGGCCTTGCTGGCGGGCAAGAAACGAGACGCTTCGATGACGCGAATGATTCCGCTTCTCGGCCTGGTTCTGCTGTTCGGCGCAACAGCGGGTGCGCAACCGCAGGCGCCGCCCGCCCCGGCTGCTGCTCCGCAACAAGCCGCACCCTCGCAGCAGCGGGGTGCGCCACCCATCAGCAGTATCACCCGACAGGTGATCGTTCCCGTCACGGTCAAAGACAACCATGGCCAGCTCGTCGGCGATTTGGCGAAGGACGAATTTCGCATCTTCGCTGATGGCACCGAGCAAAAAATAATCGGATTCTCCGCCGAAGCCGTTCCACTTTCGGCCGTCGTTCTCCTTGACAATGATCTCAACGAGAGGGGCGCCTCGCAGGTGCAGAAGAGCCTGACCACAATTGCGGCCGGCTTCGGTCCCTCCGACGAAGTGGCCTTGGTCACCTACGACGAGTTTCCAGAAACTGTCGTAGACTTTTCCTTCAATAACGACCTGCTGTTTACGGCGCTGAAGCGTCTCGAACTCGGATCGCACAACTCCCAGGAGATCGCCGATCCAACCACATCTGGCCCTATTGGCGCTGGTCCGCCTCCGTCAACGGCCGGCCCCATCGGAAGTGGTCCTCCTCCCGCGGCCAGCGTACGGCTGCACGGTAGTCAGCGCTACAAGAACGACAACGCGCTCAACGACGCGCTGTTCGCCTCAGGCGACATGCTCAAAGCTCGCGGGCGTGATCGCCGCAAGATTATCTTCCTAATTTCGGATGGTAGCAATTCAGGACGCAACGAGCACAGTTTCGACGAAACATTGCGCTCTTTGCTGGAAGCCGACATTTCCGTCTATTCCATTTCCGTGACGCACTCGGTTCCTGTGGGCAAAGCCCTCATCCAAAAAGGGGCCTTGGAGCTCGAAAAGTACGCGGCCGATACCGGCGGAGACACTTTTTATGCTGGCAAGCAGCCTGAACTCGAGCGGCTCTATTCCGCAGTCACCGAACAGGCGCGCAACGAGTATACGCTCACGTTCTCTCCCGAGGACATTACGAAGGGTCGGGATTATCATCCGATCGAGGTTCGCGTCCGCCGGCCGGACCTGAATATCGAAACGCGCGAAGGTTACTACGAGAGTGCCATCGCCCCGGGACGCTAGCGCCGTTCGGAATATCCTTTCAGCTCGCGTTGCGGGATGCGCTCTATTCGTTCCTGGACGCGGCAGGCTGGATCGAAATCAATTGTTCGTGCGCGGGGCATAGCGGCTTGTAGTCGCAATAACCGCACGCAAAGCCAGGCTTGACCGAAAAATCCCCCGCGCGAATTCGATCGGCCACTTCAGCAATTCTCGCCTTTGTCGCCGTGAGCGACTTCGCATCCCGAGTTGAGTGCACCGCTTCGTTGTTGACTAGGTTGTGAAACACGAGCCTTCCCGGCGCCAGGTCGAGCACTTCGCGCGCCGCCAGTGCGTAGATACTCAGCTGCAGATCCTCCGCGGCTTTTTTTGCGTCGCGCGGCCTGCCCGTCTTGTAGTCTACGATTTCGACTTCACTTTCGCTGAGGCGATTCACCTGATCCATGCGCCCGGTGACGACCACGTTGTGCTCGAGCGGAAGCTCGAATCCTTTTTCTTGGTGCAGCACCTCCGGCGGCGCGGCTGTAAAACTCCGGTGGAATGCCTCCAGTTGCTCGCGTCCCGCCTTGCGATATTCCCCTTCCTGATATTCGTCCGGAAACCCCGCCGATGACCATTCGCGCTCGTAGATCGCGATCACCTCGTCGATCTGCACGCGGCCGTGCTTGCGCATCATGGCGACGAACTCACGAATCGTCGCGTGCATCACGTTTCCAAATGTCATCTGCGCGTGCGGGCCGCCGCGAATGTCCCAGACATACTGAAACATGTACTTCATCGGGCACCGGTCGTAGGCATCAATCGCCGAAGCGCTCAATTGCAGTGGCTCCGGACGCGGTGGATGGAACGCCTTGGCCCAAAGCGCGACGCGCGAGTAGGCCCGGGCGTTCTCCGGGCCGGGGGGAAAAAGCCGAGTCGGGTCCGGCTCAGCCGGCGCCGGGCCGGTGATTTCCTCCGACGGCGGTACTTCGACCTTCGGCGCGGACTGCGCCACGTCCGCTTTCTGAATCTCGGCGTTCATCAGAAAGTCGTCTAGAAACGGCGACGGCTTCTTTCGCCGGTTCACGATCGTCGAAAGCGTCAGCCGCTTCTGCGCCCGCGTGAGCGCCACGTAAAACAGCCGCCGTTCCTCCTGAATGTGGAAATCCGCTTTCGGCTGCTCTTCCTTCATGAGCTCCGGAGGAAACTCGAACTCTGGCCGCCGCGCGCCAGAAGGGAAGTCGCTCTTGCTGAGCCGCAGGATAAAGACATGCGGAAACTCGAGGCCTTTCGCCGCGTGCACGGTCATTAATTGCACCGCGTCCTCGGAAAGCTCCTCTTCGATCTGTACGTCGCCGTCCAGCTCGTCGAAGTAGCCAAGGTATTCGATGAAATCACGAAGCTGCTTGTTCTCGTTTTTCCGCTCCCACTCCTTTACGAATTCGACCAGGCGCTCCAGATACTGTCGGTCCGCTTCCGATGCCAGCGGCGCGAGCCCGAGATTCGCGATCAATTCGTCCAGCAATGCGCTCGCAGTCTTGCTTCGCGCGCTCTGCCTCATCTGCTTCAGGAGTTGCACCAGCTCCGGCAATCGCACGCCCTCGCGGTTGAGCGGCAGTTCGCCGTGCGCCGACTCGACCTCATCCCAGAGCGGCCGTCGATGATTTTTCTCCGCGCGCTCGGCCAGCCGGACCAGGTCTCGCGGTTCGAGTCCCCAGTAGGGCGCGGCCAGCACGCGCGCGCAGGCCACATTATCGGACCGCGCGGCGATCAAGCGCATCCACGCCAGCAAATCGCGTACCAGCGTGCTCGACAGAATCGAAAACTTCCGTATCACGAACGGAATTCCGCGCCGCCGCAGCGCGTCCAGCAGTTGCGCGCGATGCGCATGCTTGCGGTAAAGCACGGCAAAGCTCCGCCACGTTTCTCCCGCCTCATGGAGGCGTTCGATTTCCGATGCCACCCAGTGAGCTTCTTCCTCGAACGCGGCGAATTCGACAACGCGAATCTTTTCGCCCTCGGCATTACCAGTGGTCAGATTCTTGGGCGGCAGCAGGGGCGATTTCTCGTTGTGCGAAATCATCTCGCCCGCCACGCGCAGGATTCTTCGGGTCGAGCGATAGTTCTGTGAAAGGGAAACGAGCGCCTTCTTCGCAACGGCGGCAGTTCGCGCGCCCCCCACGCCGCAAAATCGTTCCAGAAAGATTGTGAAGCTGCCGAACGATGCGCCGCGGAAACGGTAAATCGCCTGATCGTCGTCGCCGACTGCAAGAATATTGCGCCGGTCGCCGGCGAGCAGCCAGAGCAATTCGAGCTGTGCAACGTTCGTATCTTGAAATTCGTCCACCAGGATGTAGCGGTATTGATCACGCATTCGCGCGAGCAACTCGGCGTCCGCGCGCAACAGTTCGACTGCCTGCAGGAGTTGTGCGCCGAAGGTGTATAGATTTCGCTCGCGCAGCAGGCGCTCGCTGACGCGATAGACGCGCGCGAGTTCCTCCTGGCGGGCGACTTCTTCTTCCGCGATCGCCCGTGCGTCGGGTTCGAACGAGTGCTTTCGCGCATCGTGTGCGCGGCGTAGCACCTCCACGTACCGCTGGTAGTCGTCCGGCGTCACCAGTTCGTCCTGGCAGCGCGAGAAAAACGTCTGAAAATCCTTGAGGAATTCCGCTGGCTCGGCAAGCCGCCGAAAAAGGACCAGCCCGAGCTCGGCGATGTTGCGGCGCAAAAGAATGCGGTGGTCGATTTCGACGAGCGGTTGAATCTTTGGATTGGCCGCGCGCAGGATTTTTTCAAGGCAAAACGAATGGAACGTGCTGAGCCACACGCCTTCGGCGCGCTCGCCTGCGGCTTTCACCACGCGACTTTTCATCTGGCCTGCGGCTTTGTTGGTAAAGGTCAGTCCGAGAATATTTTCGCCCGCGAGCGTGGGATCGAATTCGAGCAAATTGCGGATTCGTTCGGTGATGACACGGGTCTTGCCCGTGCCGGCGCCCGCGACGACGAGCAGCGGCCCGTCGCCGTGCTCGACCGCCGCGCGCTGTTCGGCGTTTAGGGGGAAACCTAACTCGGGGGCTCCCGGCGAAATGGGCTTTTGCGGCATCACGCGGTAGCTCAATTGTAGCAGACTACGCGGGGGCGAACATTAGGCGAAGACAGTGAGGGTGCCCGAACGGCGCTCCCGAAAACTTGCCCCTGAGGGCCAAGGCCACTGCATCGATCGAAAATTCGCAGAGTACGCGGCGCAATGCGGCGATCAAGGAAATGTGTGCTGTCTTGCACAGACACATGGGTTTCAGATTGGCATCATGACGGCGCTACGCGAATTCGCGGCAATACTGTTTCATCTGTAAGGGAGGCAACACTCATGAAGCGAGTTGGAATCGGCTCGACCGCATTGATGCTCCTGCTTTTCGGAGCGACCTATTCTTTTGCGCAAGACAAACCTGCTCAACACGAGGAAGGCAACAAGGCCCCTCATCAGGAGCAGCCGACCAGGCAGGCACAGCCCGCGCAACACCAAGAAAAGGCACCGGCCGCTGCGCACACCGAGAAGGCACCCCCCGCGCAAGACGCAAAGCGCACTGAGCCTGCCAAGACCGCGAAGCCTGCGGAACAAACTGCCAGGACCGAACAGGCCAAGCCGGCGCCGCAACACACACAGTCGGCAACGCGCACTGCGCCGCGCACGACGGAGAACACACGCGCCACGGCAAGCACGCGCACCACAGCGCCGCGCACGACGGAGAACACACGTACCACGGCAAGCACGCGCGCTCAAACGACGGAGACCACGCAACGCTCAGAACAATCGCACAATTTCGGTGGTCACGGCGGCGGCCACATTGCCGACGCTCGTTTCCACTCCAGTTTCGGCAGCTCGCACCACTTCCACATAAGCCGCCCCACCATCTATGAGGGCTATTCGCGCTTCAATTATGGCGGTTACTATTTCGGGTTCTATGATCCGTGGCCTTCGGACTGGGGATATTCCGACGACGTCTACGTGGACTACATTGACGGCCAGTATTTCTTGATGGATCCCGAGCATCCAGGTTCGCGGCTGATGATCAACGTCGTACTCTAAAGACAGCCGAACGACTCCCCAGGGCGCTCCATTCCTTCCCTCAAGTCGGGAAGGGATGCAGCGCGCCGAGTTCAAAACGCTCCGCGTGCCGATAGCGGTTTCGGGTTCCAACGACTCCCATCGCGATTCATCACTGCACCTAGAATCGACGAGGCCAGTGGAGTGCGGCGAATGAGATACCAAATCGACGGCAAGTCCTCGAAAAGCGCACAAGTCTGCTAGAAGAACACCGCATACCGCCCTACAGAGTTCGCCGTATACACATATTCCGGCCAATGCCACACCTTGGGGCTGACCGACGGCCTCGGTAATTTGAGCAGGCAACTTCGGCGGAAATATCGCAGCACCGAACGCGGGCCAAGGGAAAGACGCCCGGTGCGGGGACGCCGGCTGCAGGGGCGAGGACGCCGGAATCGGAAGTGAACTGGCGGTGAGTTCCTGTAAGGAAGTTCAAACGTCGAGGGAGAAAAACACATGTTGAAACGCGTTCTGATCGGCACCACGCTGGCTTTGCTGGTAACTCTGACTGCGATCGCATCCTCGGATCGCGAGGATGATGTGAAGCGCGATCACAAAGCTGCACAGGTATTCCAGGAGATCATGAGCGCACCGGACAAAGGCATTCCTCGGGATCTGCTGGAATCGGCGAAGTGTATCTCCATCATTCCAGGCGACGTGAAGTTTGCGTTTATTTTCGGCGCAAACTACGGTCGGGGTCTTGCAACCTGCCGCACCGGCCATGGCTGGAGCGCCCCGATGTATATCGCGGTTGACGGCGGAAGCGTGGGCTATCAGATCGGCGGTTCTTCTACCGACTTGGTGATGCTCTTCATGAACGACCACGCACTGCACAGTCTGCTCAGCGATAAATTCAAGCTCGGAGCCGACGCGTCTGTTGCGGCCGGACCCGTGGGCCGAAATGCCAACGCGGGCACCGATCTTAAACTGAGCGCGGAAATACTGTCTTACTCGCGCACCCACGGTGTTTTTGCCGGGGTGAGCCTGGAGGGCGCCGTGGTGCAAGCCGACAAGAGTGGCGATAAGGCCATGTATGGTGGTGACGTAGACCGCCACGAAATTCTTAGCGGCAGAGTTGCTGTTCCCGTGTCGGCCCGCGAACTGCTGCATGAGATTGGTGGATACGTCCGCGAAGCCAACGCCAGACCGTAACCTTCGGGGCAAACGGGGCTCAAACGTGCTCGGCGTTTGAGCTCTTCAAGCCCTTCAGCACGCCCCATAGCAACCGAGGTTTCCTCTGTCCGGACGAGTCGATTTATCTTCCGTCTTTCAGATCCTTGAAGTTGTTGCGGACTTTCTCTATTTGCTCCCGATATGCGGAGGCATCTCCATAGGGCAGGAAATGCGAATATCGGTCGTGGGCGTGCTGAATCCGGCGCGCATGTTTGATCGGGCACCAGTGCTGCTCGGTGCGCCCCGCAATTTCCACGACGTACGCCAGCAGCCCGTTCGCGTACGAGCAGTACATGCAATTTAAGCCCTCGAGCGCGTTCAAATATCTCAATTTGTTCCGGTCAATCGCGATGTAGTCGTGTCGCCGCGCTTTCGGTATGCCGTAAACCGGAAAGCAAACTGCCTGATACAGAGAGACGAAAAGATCGGTCAGCGCAAACGGAAGAATGCAGACATAGATAAACGGCGCTGTGACGATCGCAAAGAATCGCGAGTGCAAAACGTAACGGGCAAGAGAAGTCTTCAGCCTCCGGTGCTCCTGTTTGATTTCCTTGGAGAACCAGACCTTGCCGTTGCGCAGCTCATAAAAACGCGACTTGATCTCCTCCTCCAATTTCTCAACGTTGGGGAGCGCCATGAGCGGATCGGACTTCTTCGGGCGATGGTCGGTCACATTCACCTCGCGAACGCTGACTCGCACAACAAACGTCGCTATCTTCTACGCTCTGATCGCTGATATTCAAGCCGGAAATCCGCAAAGGGCAGCGAGATATGTTAGCCAGACCTTACATGAGCTCTTAGTAAGCGACGGTAGGATGCCCTACCGACTGAATCACCTGGATGTGATACTGGTGTGCGGCCCTAGTACTTCCTACGTCAAGAGATGCAGGACAGAGGCCGATGAACCGCGAATACGACCTTTTCGAAGAGCTTCCTGATGGTTCACTATTGTGGCGGGCGGTGGCTCAGGGACTTGAGAACGCTCTGGCCAAACTGAAGGATTTAGGCAGCCTTTCACCAAACGAACACTTCGCAATGCACACGCCGACCAAAACGGTGGTCGGCCGTGTGAACGTGCCTACATCCGACGCAGCTGGCTTTCGAGATGGGAAACGCTTCTAAATGGGGAGGACAACTTTCTTAGCCAGTGCGTGAACATCGATGGCCATCGTCAAACTCCAGGTCGTGCAGGCGGGCGAGAGAACGAATCCGGATGGGAAACCCATACGCAATAAACTCCTGCTGGCCGCGAGCGATGAGGAGTTCCAATTAATCCGGCCCTACCTTGAATTCATCAACCTCCCACATCATCTGAGCCTTCACCAACCCCACCGCACCGTGAGATTCGCCCATTTCCCCAATGAAGGGTTGATTTCTCTGGTTGTCGAGTTGAAGGACGGAAAGAGTGTCGAAGCCGGATTGCTCGGGAAAGATGGCGCATCGGGGATACCGGCAGTTCTGGGGCTGAGCAGGAGTCCGCTTCGAGAAGTTGTTCAAATCGCGGGGAGCGGATTCAGGGTGAGAATCAGCACTCTGATAGAAATCTTACATTCGATCCCGGAGACTCAGGTGATTTTAAGTCGCTATGCCGCCGGTTTGGCCATGCAAGTCGCCCAAACAGCCGCTTGCAATCGGCTCCACAAGATCGAGGAACGTCTAGCTCGATGGTTACTGATCGCTCAGGATCGCCTGGAGTCGGGAAACGTGCCCATCACACACGATTTCCTCGCGACCATGTTGGGCACCGATCGGCCCAGCGTGAGCCTGGCCGCGGGCGTTTTACAGAAACGGGAGATCATCATCTATATGCGTGGATCGGTCAGGATCTTGAATCGGAAAAAACTAGAACAGTTCGCATGCGAATGCTATTCGATCATTAGCCAATATAATAGCGGAGCATGAAACCAAACTAGCGGAGCCTAAACCGACTCGGCCTCAGAAGCCCCGCCTTCAATCGAGTCGGCTCGCCGGCATGCAATAATCCGGCGGTGACAGGCTAGCTCGATCCGGCGCTGGCTCTGAGGGTGGTGTTCGACGGCGCGGCTCGGTTCTCTTCTTCGATTTTCTGGTGCGCTAGCTGCGGCTCAAAACAACGTCGGCAGCGCGCCTCGTACATTCCGGTTGCGCCCACCACGATCAGCTCCTCCGACGCCACGAGCCGTTGCGTGTGCACCGCTGGATTCCCACAGCGCATGCAAATGGCGAGAAGTTTCGTGATTTCCTCTGCTACTGCAAGCAGGCGCGGCATCGGCTCAAAGGGTCTTCCCATAAAGTCAGTCGCGAGCCCGGCCACAATGACTCGTTTGCCGAGTTCCGCGAGCCTCGAGCAAGCATCCACGATTCCTTCCCCAAGAAACTGCGCCTCGTCAATTCCCACCACCTCGGTGCGAGGGGCTACCTTGTCTAGGATTTCGCTGCCGGTGCGAATCAGCTCGGAGGGGATCTCGAGGCCAGAGTGAGAGACGATCCCGTTTTTCGCATACCGCTGATCAATCACCGGTTTGAAAATCTGAACGCGCTGTTTGCCATATTCGGCGCGGCGCAAACGTCGGATAAGCTCCTCGCTCTTTCCGGAAAACATCGGCCCCACAATTACCTCGATCCAACCCATGTTGCCCTTGACGATGTCCACGTCGTTCGCTTCCTCCGCGCGTTAGCCTACCACTCAAATTCGAAATCCGATCCAAGTTCTGCAGACAAATTCAGCACCAAGCCGGCCTGACCCGCATTGCGAACCGGCCTTCCGTTCGCAGCAAAACAGGTTTATCGTTGAGTCGGGTATTGAACGGGAGAGAAGTGGTACGACCATGCGTCGAGGAATCAGGCCGTCCCATGTGCTTGGATTTTTACTCGCTGCGAGCCTGCTGATCATGCCAAACCGAACCGGCAACCCCCCTGGCGACGCGCAACCCCGGCCCACACACCCACAGGAATCTTTCGAGTCGCTCGATGACATTCTCCGATACATCTCCGATGACTGGGACAATCTGAAACGCTCGCTCACGGATTGCCAGACATTCAAGGACGTCAAGACCGAAGGCGCGCCGATGTTGTATCTTCCCGCCGATGCCGGCACTCCTCCTGGCTTAGCCGATATGCAGCAGCGCTGCAGCGTAGAAGTCAAACATCTCCCAGCCATGATTTCGGAGCAGTCCCTTGGCACCATTCAAAGGCACGGGCTGCTCTATCTCGCGAATCCCTACGTAGTCCCCGGCGGCCAATTCAACGAAATGTACGGTTGGGACAGCTATTTCATCATCCGCGGCCTGCTTCGGGACCAGCGCACAGATCTGGCAAAGGGAATGGTTGAGAATTTCTTCTATGAGATTCAGCATTACGGCGGCGTCCTGAACGCGAACCGAACGTACTATCTCGGCCGTTCTCAGCCGCCCTTTCTCAGCTCCATGATCCTGGCCGTGTACGAAGCGGACAAAGCCGCTGGGAAGCCCGATCTCAAATGGCTCGATCGCGCTTATGGCTTCGCCGCCAAGGACTACGAGCAATGGAATCGCGAGCCTCATCTTGCTGGAGATACGGGCCTGTCTCGCTACTTCGACGACGGTGATGGTCCGGTTCCCGAAATCATGGGCGACCCGAGCGACTATTACCGCGGCGCCGCGGAGTATTTCCTGGGTCACGAGGGTGAGAACAGTCCGCATCTGGTCAGGCATGACGCCGGGGAGCCTGCTTCCGACGCCGTAGGTGCCGTCTTCGAACTTCCGGCATGTGATCGGGAATCCAAGCAAACTTCGAAGGCGGATTGCTCGACAGCAGACCGAGTTTCTTTGACCGCCGATTTCTACAAGGGCGATCGCAGCATGCGCGAATCCGGATTCGATGTCTCGTTTCGCTTCGGACCTTACGGTGCCGATACTCATCATTACGCCCCGGTATGTCTCAACAGCCTTCTATTCAAAACCGAGAAGGATCTCGAGCAGATGAGCCTGTTGCTTGGCCGCAAAGATGAAGCTCGCGAGTGGGCGCACAAAGCGGCCGATCGGCGCGCAAGAATCATCAAGTATCTTTGGAACCAGAGGCGAGGACTCTTCTTCGATTACAACTCCACAACTCACTCGCAATCGACATACGAGTACGCTACGACCTTTTATCCCCTGTGGGCCGGACTAGTTTCGAGGCAGGAGGCGCAAGCAGTCGCGGGGAATCTGCCGTTGTTTGAACAGGCCGGCGGCTTGGCGATGAGCCGCTTCGAGAGCCAGGCGCAGTGGGATTATCCGTACGGATGGGCTCCCATCCATTTGGTGGCCGTCGAGGGGCTGCGCCGCTACGGATATGCCGCCGATGCTGACCGAATCACGTCCAAGTTCCTGACCATGATCCTCCGCAATTTTCGCCTCGATCATACGATTCGGGAGAAATACAACGTCGTCACGCAATCCTCGGCGACGCACATCGTGACGGGGTACAGTCAGAACGTTACCGGATTTGGATGGACCAACGCGGTATTTCTGGAACTCCTAAATGAATCGCCGCCGGAAGTCGCTGCGCAATTGGAGAAGAATCGACCACGGTGAGCACTCGCGCCGCGACGTGCAACCAAAGCGCGGGCTTGCGTGATCGGGGCGAAAGCCAGCCCGCGAAGCCTGAAGGAACTGGTACGCAGTTATCTCACCATTTTGCTGAGCAAGGATACCTGGCCAGAGATGGCGCGTCTGACCTTGGCCAGGAAGATTGCCACCATCGTATTGATCGTGTGGAAGACAGGAGCGTGCTCCGACGCCCAACATCTGAAACCACAAACAGCTTGAGTGTCTCGGAGCGCTTCCGCTCCATCCCGAGGATCTTCTCTGGCGCTGGCTGTCGGGTTCTCGAGACACCCTGGTTCGAGAGAGAGTCTCAGCTGATTAGTTAGGCCCTGTGTGTTTCGGACACCGAGTCTCCTGAACTTAAACCACCGCGTCACCACTCGACTCCACAAAAGTAGGTACCGAGACCAAGCCGGTAATCCAACTAACCAGGAGTTGGTCGAAATGGCACAGTGCGCAGAACCGCGTCTTCCGGAAAACGAATGCGAACACTGGGATCTGCTAGCGGAAGAAGTGCATGTACACGATGATTAGAGCGACGTAGGCAGCGATGCCTAGGGAGAAGCCGCCAAGATGCAGTCGAGGGTGGATAGCACGGCCGTAACGGATACTGGCCACCAAGAAAGCGGAATTGGACAAGACGGCGAAAGTGAACCCTCCAGCGACAAGAACCTCGCCGAACAGACCGCTTGAACTCCAACGGGCGGGACCCAAGGTTACGTAAGCCAGCACCGCAGATCCGACGGTGACGGCGGCCGCGGTCGCCGCAGTGTAGCCGGCCGCAAAACCCACGTTGGCGTGAAGTAGAATCAGCAGGAAAGCAATCGCATATTCGGTCACGACAACCCCGGCGACCAGCGCGCGATAGCGAGGATCCGTCGGGCCGAAGAATTGAGTGACCGAGAACAACAAGGCGGGGATAAGCACGTTCGCTAGCGCGGCGACCCCTATTGCAGTGCAAAGCATATGGCGGCGCAAGCGAATGTCGGCGGCGTCTTCTGTTGGACTCGCTGAGATGTTGATGGGCACGAAAGTATTGTGCCGGATTATACAACAGGAAGGGCCGTGGGGGCCCGGTAATCCGACCACGTAATCCGACTCATCGGGAATGGAACTTACTCTACCTCATTCGAGTTTCTATTGAGACCTGCGATGCTTTACAATCCTGCTGTTAAAACAAATCTCACGAGGAATCGGCATGAACAATCTCGACTACTTGGCAAAACGTAACAAAGAATTTGCTGTTCAGCAGGCTGCTGCGGGCACACTAATGCCCTCGCTTCCGCGGGCGATGCCCAATGTAAAGGCGGTCATCATCGGTTGCGCTGATATGCGTGTCGATCCGGCTCATGTACTTGGAATTAAACCGGGCGAGGCCGTTGTGCTGCGCAACATTGGCGGACGAATCACGCCGGGGTTGTTGGAGCAGTTGGGTCTACTCGGGCGAATCGGTGAGGTTGCCGGAGAGATTCCCGGAGGCGGCGGCGAGTTTCACATCATCGTGCTTCAGCACACCGATTGCGGCATGACTCGCCTGAACGGCGACCCCGCCTTGCTGGCGCACTATTTTCAAATACAGGAAGCCGAACTCAAGACCAAAGCGGTCACCGATCCCCGCGCGGCGGTCGCCGTCGACGTTGCTGCGCTCCGGGCGATTCCCGCATTGCCGGGCGCGTGGCTTATATCGGGCCTCGTGTACGACGTGGCGACCGGACTTGTTGAGATTGTCGTACCGCCAGCGCCGATTCGTGTCGCGTAAACATCAATCCATAAAGACGCGCTATTGGCATATTCTGAGGGCGATTCGCAGTAGCAGCAGTAGGGCTGTTTTCTCGCACGACTAACCAGGCGTTAGCTGCGTTTCCGAAGTATCGATGATACAACATAGCCCGAAGCGGTCCCTTCTGGAGGCTATGAAATGATGGAACGGATGTCAGAGGCGTCGCCGCGTCTGAAAGCCAGAATCGCCGGTGTCTTCTACTTGCTCACCACTGCGACGGGATTCGCCGAGGTCGTTCGCGGCAGGCTGGTTGTGTATAGCGACGCCGCGGCTACAGCGACCAACATCCTAGCGCACGAGCCGTTATTTCGATTGGCTTTCGTGGCCGACCTCATCGTGAACCCGTGCTTTATCGCATTGACGCTCCTCTTCTTTGACTTGTTCAAGCCCGTGAACAGGAGCCTCTCTCTGCTTGCGGCGTTCTTTAGTCTCGTGGGATGCGCAATTGCGTCTCTGATCTGCCTCTTTCAACTCGCCCCGTTGATCGTGCTAGGGAGCGCGCACAACGTGAGCGGATTTAACGTGGAGCAGTTGCAGGCGCTGGCGCTCATGTTTCTCAAATTGCATGCTCAGGGATACAATGTCAGCCTAGTTTTTTTCGGGTTCTATTGCCTCTTGATCGGATATCTCATTTTTAGATCGACCTTTCTTCCTCGAATTCTGGGTGCGCTGATGGCGATCGCGGGCCTATGCTACCTGACCAGTAGTTTCGCGACCTTCCTTTCACCTGGGGTGGCGGCTCGTCTTTTCCCGTACATTCTGGTGCCCGGCAGCGTTGCGGAACTATCGCTGATCCTATGGCTCCTTGTGAAAGGCGTGAATGATCAGCGATGGAAGGAACTGAAGAGGGCAGCGGTCGAGCGATGAACCACTCGCAGTAATCGACATGCTCGATTAACCGGAAAAATGAAGTACGACTTGTAATGCCCGGTTATCCGACGCCGGTCCATGAACATGTTAGGGTATGAATTAACAGATGCGCATTCACGGAAACATCCAGGGAGGCGTACGGTTCGCTGGAGAATGGCACGACCATCGATCATTCAGGTCGATGCCAACCAAAACAGAAAGGAAAAGATGATAGATCACGTTATCCTCACAGTCAGTGACTTCAAGCGTTCAGTTGCTTTTTATGCCAACGCTCTGAAGCCACTTGGGATCACAGCCCTTGCAGACTACGAAGGCAAAGACGGACACCCAGACTTGAAAGGTTTTGGTGTTGGCAAAAGCCATTTTTTCTGGCTCAAAGAAGGGAAGCCCGATCCTCAGGCCGTTCACGTTGGATTTGTAGCGAAAGACCATTCCGAAGTAGATGCATTCTACAAGGCCGCTTTAGCAGCTGGAGGAAAGAGTAAGGCATCACCTCAAGCTCGTCTCGAATACTATCCCGGCTATTATGCGACCTGGGTGCTTGATCCTGATGGCCACGATATTGAGGTCGTCAATAAAAGCTAGCACGGTAACTGCCGACAGCAATCCCGCCTACTAACTGCGGACGATGTAGGACTTGCATTGGCGGAAGGAACAGGTTCTCAACTCCTGATTCACGCGGAAGCCGTCCAAGTGAAGTGCTACTTCACAGGTCCGAGAATCCGACGCAACCAACATTCGTCAAGAGTTCAGGTTCGTCCAGTCGCCTTGATAGCGAATCCGGAATGTGTTTACGCTCGACGGGCTGTGGTAGTATCCGGTACCGTGTCCGAAGATAGAAAGGAGATTCGTATGAAGTATCTCCTACGGAGGCCGAGCCCACCGCGCTGAAAAAGGAAAAATCATTGAAGCAGGAAACTGGTTCCCCGGAGAAGCGAATTCTCGATCCCCGATCGGACGGAAAATCCTATTCACGCCGCCAGGTTCTTGCAATGTTGTCCGCGGTTGGCGCGGGGTTGGCAGCGTCCCCCCACTGTTTCGCCCAAGCGATTAAGAACGGACCTCGCATCATCGACACCCACCATCACATTTATCCTCCCAAGCATACAGCCGATAATCTGAATCGTATTGTGGACGACGCCTCGGATATCCCGAGTTCGCTCTACACGAATTGGACGCCTCGCTACTCGCTCGATCAGATGGATGAGAATGGCGTCGCGACCGCCATTGTCTCGATTTCGAGCCCCGGCATATGGTTCGGAAACAACGAAGAGGGGCGCCGGAATGCGCGGGCCGTCAATGAATACGGCGCGCAGATGGTCAAGGATTATCCGGGACGATTTGGAATGTGGGGCGCGATTCCCTTGCCGGATACGGAAGGGAGTCTTCGAGAGATCGAGTACATCTTCGACGTATTGAACCTCGATGGAGTTGGCTTGCTTTCGAGCTACGACAATGGGAAATTGCTCGGCCATGCCGATTTTGCGCCTGTCATGGACGAACTCAATCGTCGGAAGGCAGTTGTTTTCGTCCACCCCACAGTGACTTGCTGCGCGGATCCCATTCCCCACATGAACCATACGATCATCGAATTTCCGACGGACACCGCGCGGACGATTGCGGCTCTAGTTTACAGCGGCACACTCATGCGCTGTCCGAACATTCGATTCGTTTTTTCACACGGCGGGGGGACGATTTTGATGCTTCTGTCACGCCTTTCCGGTCGCCGGCTTCAGCCCGAAGAGCGGGCCGCGATGATACCCAACGGACTCGAGCACGAATTGCAAAAACTTTACTACGACATCGCCAGCGTCGCGGCGAGTCCCACGGCCATGTTAGCCCTGTTCAACGTGATCCCTAAGGATCACATCTTGTTTGGGTCGGATTGTCCATTTTGGGCGATCGAAACAATCGCGGGCGCGATGAATAAATTTGACATTTCCCTTGGCGATCTTCGCAAGATACAGCGAGAGAACGCGCTCCAGCTAGTCCCGCGTTTTAGGATCTGAAAAGTGAAGCAGTTCACTTGAGAGAAAGAGGCGGACCCACAAGTTCCATTCCGAACGCATGATATAGGGCCGCATCATTCTTGTACTCGCCTGGTTTTCTGTCTCGTTCGAACCATTCCTGAATTCTCCCCGCTGGCGTGTGCGCGATCAAAATTCTCCCCGGCGATCCTCCAACAAACGCCCAAGCATGAGAGATGTTGCGAGGCCCGAGTATGCAATCTCTGGACTGGGCGCGGTACCGATCGGAGCCGAGTTCGACGACGTAATCGCCTGCCAGCACGTACCAAGACTCATCCTGATCGTGGTGAAGGTGTGGACCGCCCGGGCTCCAATTTGACTTTTCCATCACGAAGAGCGCCCCAGCAGTATCTGGTGTTGCGACCTTACGCGTTGTTGCGCTGACACCGAGGGCACGACCCACGTTGAATCGGTCTTGCCCTGCGGCTACTTTGACTTCGCTCGATACCGTCTGAGCGAGTGCGAGCTTCCTAATAACAGCAGCAGGAATCGCAGCGAGAAGGGCCTTGAACAAAGATCGACGTTCGAAAGTTTGCATTCCTCCCCCCGGTTGGCAAGCGCGCCCGGCGGGAAGTATACGGCAAACTCAGCGGCTAAGTCCTTATTAATCAGGCGCTTGGTCCATTGGCGTCCGTTCAAGTCCCCAAATGAATTTAGACCTTAATCAGCCAAACCTTCGGCCTCGCCGTCCAACGCGGACCTGTGTGCTGAAGCTTTGAGGTTTTGCCTTTCCGCAATAACGACCACCAGGGCCTTTGTGACCGTCTCCGCACCGTCACGTTCGACAAGTGAACGAAACACGTCCACGCAACTGATGCCGGCAACTAGATTGCCGAGCAATGATGGCTTCTTGTGCGGGTGATTCGACTCACTCATATGGAGGCTCCCCTGACCCGACTCACAGACAAAATCCTAGTCCTTTTCGCCTACGCGATCAGGAAGTAAAGCTGTGAGCCAACCGTTGCTAGTTTCCGAGCAAGAGCCTAACTCGGAACAAGTACCAGGGTGCCAGGAATGACCGCATGTCGCTTCTTGCCGAATATCGGAGGCAAGGTAAGATTGCTCGGAGGAAAGGGGCGGTCATCACCATGACTAAGGATGACATTCAGCTACTCTACGAATACGGCCGCTGGGCGAACAAAAGGACTTTGCAAGCGGCCTCCCCTCTCAGCGCTGAGGCGTTCACACGCGATCTGGGTGGCAGCTTCTGTTCTGTGCGTGACACGCTCGTGCATGTCATTGGCGGCGAGTGGGGTTGGCTTACGTATTGGAAGGAGCCGTCCCCTAGTTCCGCCTTCGTGACAGAACTGTGGGCGCGACACAACACCCTATTTGATCCCATCACGTTTCCTGACGTCGCCGCCGTGCAGTCAAAGTGGACGGAAGTCGAGAGAGAACAAGTCGAGTTTGTGAATCGCGTAACAAACGAGTCCTTGGTAAGGATGCTTCCTCTTCGCACAACACAAATCAGTTTGGCTCACCTGATGCAGCATCTGGCGAACCATTCTACTTACCATCGGGGTCAAGTCGCGCTCATGATACGGCAGCTTGCCGCTGAGCCGCTCGCCACGGACTTCCACTTGTTCTTGATGGAGGGCCGCCGCGAGACTGCCGATGCACACGAGTCCACTCAATGAAATTTGGTGGAGCCAAAATAGTTGGAGACGCCATTTCGTCGGACGGCGCGACCAAGTCCTGGTAAGCATCACGGGGGGCTGGCTCATTCGAATGGGGGGACGGGATCTCTCGCGCCGGATTGGATCTGGCCGCCATTTGTTTTTCAGACCTCGAATGAAGCATTTTCCATACATTGGCGATAGTTTCCGAGCAACGGCGAATCCGGAAACTATTCCGGGCCAGAAGTCCGGTTCTGGGAAGTCCATCGTGCAAACCGGAGATGGGGAGTACTGGGAAAGGACTTTTCCGGTAATCCCTGCGAGTCAGGACTTAGCCACGGCCTTCTCTTTGACGACTTCCGCGTTTGCTGTTATGCGTTTCTTGAGCTGAAGATACACCACCGGCGGCGCTGCCCTTGGAATCACGAAATTCTTGACGTACGAAACGCTTACTAGTAAGTTCTTCGTACTATGACAGACAAACCGCGCAGGCCAACCGAAGCCGAGCTTGAGATCTTGACGGTGTTGTGGAGCATCGGGCCAGCAACCGTGCGCGAGGTTTACGAAGTCATCCGTCGGCGGCGTCCGGCGCAATACAGCACCGTCCTCAAATTCATGCAGATTATGGCCGAAAAGGGGCTGGTGCGCAGGGATGAGAAACAGCGCGCGCATGTCTACGAACCGGCAAAGACTCGCGAGTGGACGCAGCGCCAGCTTGCCGGAGATTTGTTGGAGCGCGCGTTCAGCGGATCGGCCAAGGCGCTCCTCGTAGGTGCGCTTTCGGCTCGAAAGGCTACGAAAGAGGAACTTGCGGAAATGCGTAAATTGCTGGAGGAACACCGCAGGGAGGAAAAATGAGGCAACTTGAATCTTTCATCGGAACTCCGCTAGCGAGCGCGATTGGTTGGGTACTGCTTCATTCGCTGTGGCAGGGTGCGATCGTCGCTGGTGTCCTCGCGGCGGCGATGGTGGCGGTGCGGTCACCCCGCGTCCGTTATTTCGCGGCATGTGCGGCGATGCTTGTGATGGTTGGAGGATTCAGCTTTACCTTCTTTCACACGCTGCCGAAAGCGATGGGCGGCTTCGGGACTTCAGGACCCCGTACACTGCCCGCCTGGCATGACTTGGCTGAGAGCGGTGGGTCCCACGCGGGGAGGCCGAACTTTGCTGCATTTGTTCCCTGGTTGGCGGTTTTCTGGATTACGGGAGTTTGTGTCATCTACCTTCGGCGATTGGCCGGTGCTATTTCGGTGCGTCGACTCCGCCGCCGCGGCGTGTGTTCCGCGCCCGTGCACTGGCAGAAGGAGCTCGCTCACTTAAGTGCGAAGTTGCGTGTCTCGCGACCGATCCTACTTATGGAATCGTGTCTGGCGGAAGTGCCGCTGGTTCTCGGCCACTTGCGGCCCATGATCCTGATGCCGATTGGACTGCTCGCCGGGCTGCCTCCAGCGCAGATCGAGGCTATCCTGCTTCACGAGTTGGCTCACATTCGCCGCTGCGATTACTTAATGAATCTGCTGCAGCGGCTGGTAGAAGGACTGCTCTTTTATCACCCAGCGATCTGGTGGATCTCCCGAGTCATGCGCGCCGAACGCGAAAACTGCTGTGATGATATCGCTGTGTCCATCAGCCGCGACACTCAAGAATACGCGCTCGCTCTTGCCGCGCTGGAGCAGAACCGTCTCAGGGCCTACGAAACAGCCATTGCTGCGACGGGAAGTAGTCTTATGAAACGCGTTCGCCGTTTGCTCCACCCCGAGCGGGCAACTGGCGCCTGGGCGCCGTTCCTCGCCGGAGCGATTCTTGTCGCAATCGGCGCTGTGTCTCTGGCCGCATGGCAGCCGAAGGTGCCTCAACAAAATTCGGTGGCGGTCGAGCCGCAGGTGGTGTCGCCGCCTCTCCCACAACAACCAGAACCGCCTCGAGGCGGCCCCCTCGATTCGCGGAGGACCTCTCCGGATCCGGCCAGCGCTCAAAAGCATCGCAACTCCGAAAAAGAGGTAGTGCAAACGTTTTATCTCCCGGCCACCACCACGCACGAGGGGTTGACCCAGCTGACTACTGCGCTGCGCCAGATTCTCGAGTTGCAGTACATACAACAGTTGAGCACGAGAAACGTTATCATCATTCGCGACACTCCCGACAAGCTTGCGCTAGCCGAACAAATCATCCGAGACGTGGATAAGGCGAAGGAGCTTGCAACTAACTCACAGCAGGCGACGTCGCCGTCCCTTCCTCAACCATCCACGAAAGTCGTTCTAGGCGATCTGAAAATCGAAGGCGATGTTCATGACCGGGACGGTGTGAGAGACAGAGTCCTCAACCAATTCAAGGGCCAGGAGTATGGCGATGCCACGCAGTTAGCCGATATCTTAATGGAGCGTGGCATACGAGCTGATTTCCAAAACAGGGGGTATTTCAAAGTCGTTTCTGATGTAACCGGATACCAGGCCCTCGGAATTGCCGACGGCAAGCAGCCCATTCTGCTCACCGTGTCCGTGATCGAGGGCGAGCAATACCGCTTCGAAAAGCTCGTTGTGAGGGCTGCCGACACATCGGCGAGCATCCCTCCGCCCGAGGTAGTCCAAGATCTCGTACACCTGAAACAAGGAGATTTGTTTGATGCGGGGGAATTGCGGGACACTTTGGGCCGACTAAAGCAGTGGTACGCAGCCCACGGCTATGGCACACCAGAACTTCGTCCCGGATTCACTTTCGATGATACGCATCACCTGATAGATGTAACGCTTGATGTGAAGTGATCGCACCGCTTTCAACATCCAAACCAAAGCGAATGGGCGATTGACGCGCAAACCGTACAAGTGAAGCGCCGCTTCACATCTCCGGTAATCCGACCAATCAGGTGGAATTACTTCCGAGCTGCCCGTCATCCGCCAGAATTGAGGTGACGCGATCCGTCCGGAGCACCGCAAGCGACAAGTTAATTAATGGGAGCTTGCTTGTCATTTTGTAATAGCTAGTCTTGCTTAGTGAAGGGAACGACGAGGCTAGCGCGGAAGGAGCCTGGGGTTTGAGACCCAACATCATCACGCGATTGAGAATGCATTATTGATCTAAGAGCGTATCAAAGAATTGCTTGAGCACGGGCCAGGAGACTCCGCCGCCAGGACTGGCAAAACGGTGGCCCTTGTATGTGATAACGAAAGTCGGCGTGCCTTGCACGGGAATCTGATACCCGAGCTTGATATCTTGCGCAATGTAGGGATCAAAAGGGCATGGGTGGCCGATTCCCGCCAACGGATCGACCGCGCCGTTCGCCTGCGGGGCTGGCATCGCGCTACCTTTCATCAGGACTTCGACACGCTTGAAGTCCGATTCGGGTACTGCTGCGGCGATGAATTGCCCGATGTTTCCATCCACTCCCCACGCATTCTGATTATCATAAAGAGCGGCTTCTGCCGCCTCAAACTGGCCAACCTCGGCGCACGCATTCGCCCAGCGTGCCGCCTGTCCCGAATACTTGAACCCGATGAGCGGGTAATCGCGGTGAACCAGATAAACTTTCCCGGCTGGGACGTAGCTCGCGATCAATGGCCGCAGGGTATTGTCGTAAAATGCGCGGCAATGGGGGCATTGGTAATCGGAAAACACTTCCATGGTGATCGGAGCGCTCTTGGAACCGTACGCTTTGGCCGGGGCCGGAAGTGGCGTGGGAATTCCGCGAACCTGCGAAGAGCTTGTTGCGCGTTGGCCCGCGGCAAAAGGTCCGGAAAAAAGAGCGGCGGCAACCAATAAGAGAGCGCGGCATAGCCTAGCACCGCGCATGAGTTTACTCCTCAAGGGACTTAGTTCGCGGTTCATCGAATCAATCCCTTCGCTCTTGACTTGCGTTGCTCACCGCAACATTACCTCCAGCTTACTGCCACATCAACAACACCACCGTACCCAGTTTCGCTTTTCCAGTGGTTCAATTGGCGAGCGGCAACCTCCGCCCGTTCGAAATTGCGGCCCGTGGTTTAATAGAGTCGGGAGACAATCACCTCCGCCTATATGCGATCAGGGCTCAAAAGGGTAGTGTTCTTTTAAATCAATGCTCGCCAGCGATTGTAGCCCTGAGGACTCCTGCAAGTAGACGGGTCGAGCTGGTGTTGCGTTGACCCATTGCGACCGCCGCGGAAATCGGAAGTAAAGCGTTAATCCGAATAGACCGTTGGCGGACTTACCGAGCATAGAGCCGAGGTCAAGGACAGAAGACTGGACTAACCTGCATGAAGAAAATTGGCTTCCTCTCATTCGGCCATTGGACATCTTCGCCGCAGTCAGCAACGCGGTCGGCGGCTGACGCACTCCTGCAATCGATTGACCTCGCCGTGGAGGCCGAGCGCCTGGGAATGGACGGAGCTTACTTTCGTGTTCATCACTTCGCGCGGCAATTGGCATCACCGTTTCCATTGCTCGCGGCGGTCGGGGCTAAGACGCGGAGAATTGAAATTGGCACCGCGGTGATCGACATGCGGTATGAGAACCCTCACTACATGGCGGAGGACGCTGGCGCTGCGGATCTCATCGCTGGCGGGCGCTTGCAGTTGGGAATCAGCCGCGGTTCCCCCGAGCAGGTGATCGATGGATGGCGCCATTTCGGATACCAGCCGGTTGAAGGCGAGAACGATGAAGACATCGGTCGGCGCCACGCCCAAGAGTTTTTAGAGCTACTGCGCGGTAAGGGCTTCGCTAAGCCGAACCCACGTCCGATGTTTCCTAATCCGCCTGGGCTGCTGCGTCTTGAGCCGTACTCGGAAGGATTGCGTGATCGTATCTGGTGGGGCGCAGCTTCCAATGCCACGGCCACCTGGGCCGCAAAGCTCGGAATGAACTTGCAATCCTCAACCCTCAAATTTGACGAGACCGGTGAACCTTTCCACGTCCAACAAGCTGCCCAGATTCGCATTTTTCGCGCAGCCTGGAAGGAAGCTGGCCACACGCGCACTCCGCGTGTTTCCGTCAGCCGCAGTATCTTCGCGTTGATCGACGACCGTGATCGTGCCTATTTCGGGCGAGGAGGTCAGGAAGTGGATCAGATCGGCTTCCTTGACGAATCCACGCGGGCGATCTTCGGCCGTAGCTATGCTGCCGAACCGGATGTCCTGATCGAGCAGCTCAGAAAGGACGATGCGATCGCGGAAGCCGACACGCTATTGCTGACCGTTCCAAACCAACTGGGTGTTGCCTACAATGCGCATGCCATGGAGGCGATTCTGACGACTGTTGCCTCAGGGCTCGACTGGCGCTAAATCAGCAAGCTCCTGATTAACGCCTACCGGAGAAGTAGAGTGCTGCTTTAAATGTCCGCTTAGATGAGAGGGAGTCGTGTGATGCAAGATGCTCTGTCATCACTTTAGTCAATCGCGCCGGGAACGGCATCCCACAGACGGGAGGAGACTATGCAACGCGTCGTACACGCGGCAGTAGTGCTCCTTATTAGCTTTAGCCTTCTATTTGCGCTCCCGACTTCCTCTGAGCCTAAGACGGGGATGCTCTGTGTGATTCCGGATCCGCCCGGGTGCTGCGATCGGTTTAACATTCCATTCGACCTCAAGACGCTCATGTTTAGAATCGACAATGGAAAGAAAACGCCGTGGCCTCAGAAAACGGGCCTCAAAATCGAAGGATTAGGCCTCGCGGAAAAGCATCTCGTAGTTGTGTACTCGGCCGGGAAGTCCCTACAATCCTTCCGATTTCGCTTCGCGGACTATAATGAAACCGAGCTTTGTCTGCTGTTTGACGGATACGGGGGCCCGGACCTGAGGCCGATGAGCCGGTTGTGCGGCTGCAGGTGAGTGCTTTTCCTTCCCAATAGGCCTCAATGCCTGATTAACGGGATTTAACCCGATTTCGCACCGTGAAATATGGAAACGATGGTTTGCAACATTCAGTAAGCACGGGAGATAGGGTCCCGGTTATTGAACGGACCATTCTCCAATTCCACACCGGCGCAGGTTCCATTCAATCCCCGGGGATCTCACTAGCCACGATTATTAAATACGTCGCAGAAGCCAGTTAGCTCTGCTTGACGCTCGGTCGAACGGGGGTATCTATGGGAGTTTTCATTCAATCCTCCGGCGCATGTAGAGAAGATCTTCGTCACACGCGTGATCATATCGGGGTGTACTAGAAGTTGGGGTCTTTATTGTTCTCCCTCCGGTCAAATTGAC
>Ga0210398_10000083_pt1 | contig 120546 bp, 123 predicted proteins | sample IncBWC4OmetaG_FD_161047 | JGI IMG/M metagenome (GOLD analysis project Ga0210398, IMG submission 161047) | Forest soil microbial communities from Barre Woods Harvard Forest LTER site, Petersham, Massachusetts, United States - Inc-BW-C-4-O | ecosystem: Environmental > Terrestrial > Soil >... | reverse complement strand
CCGCGATGGTCGATGTGAGCGATGTCATTCAGGAAATGACTGTTCTGCTCAACACCGAAGCGGCTCGGTACGCCATCACGATCCATTCCGAGCTCGCGGCCGATCTGCCGAGCGTCCTGGCGGATCGGGTACAGCTCCAACAGGTACTCATGAACCTGATGCTGAATGCGATCGAGGCCATGCACGACACCGGCGGCGACCTGACGGTTGCGGCGCGCGCGGATGCCGATAGTCAACTCATTCTCTCGATCAGCGATACCGGCGTGGGACTGCCGGCGGAAGCGACGGAACGCATTTTCGACGCCTTCCATACCACCAAGCCGCAGGGAACCGGTATGGGCCTGGCCATTACCCGCTCGATCGTCGAGGCGCACGGCGGGCGCGTGTGGGCCGCCGCCAATCCGGGGCCGGGCGCGACGCTCTATTTCACGCTTCCGATCGCGTTGCGCACGGCCGCGAGCAGCTGATGATCGTTGAATGGCTTCCGGAAGCAGTCGAGCATCTCGTCGGTCACCTCATGGCCGGTGATGAGGATGACGGGCAGTGCCGCGCGACGGCGATGGACGATACGCTTGAGCTCCAGGCCATCCATGACGGGCATGCCGATGTCGGTCACGAGACAATCGATCCCGGCGAGATCGACCTCGCTCAGCAGTGACGCGGCTGACGGGAAGAGACGCACCGCGTACCCCGCCGACTCGAGCAGATCGCCCAACGACTGCAGCATGCTGGTATCGTCATCAACGACAGCGACGACGGGGGTCATCCGATACCAAGCCGGGCGCTCATCCGCACCAGTTCGGCGACGGATCCCGCCTGCATTTTTGCGAAGACCTGGCGGCGGTGAAACTGGAGGGTGGTCTCGCTGATACCCAGCGTGGCCGCCGCCTGCTTGTTGAGCAATCCCTGGACAATGAGCGGCAGCACGTCGCGCTCTCGTGGCGAAAGCGTGGCGAACCGGCACTCCAGCACCTGCGTATCCGCCCGCGCGAGTCGCGCCTCGCGGTCGCGCGCGATGGCCGCATCGACCGCTTCGAGGAGCGCCACATCACGGCACGGCTTGGTCAGAAAATCCACGGCACCGGCTTTGAGAGCGCGCACGCTGCTAGGGATATCGCCATACCCCGTGAGGAACACGATCGGTGGATGCGTTCCGTCCGCGAGTTGAGACTGGAGTGCCAGCCCATGTATGTCCGGTAGGTCCAGGTCCAGAACGAGGCACGCGGCCACATCGGGGCGTGGGAACGCCAGATACTCGCTCGCGGAGCCAAAGGTGACCACATTGCGCTCGGCCGCGGACAAGAGATCGGCTAAGGCCTCACGCATGTCCGTGTCATCATCGACCACGTACACGAAATGGGTCATCCCCAATTAGTATAGCGGCCGGATCGCCGGGCAATAATGGATTTCCATTAGTCCTCCTCCACGGAAAAGCACGATAGCCCGGGGTACTGGTCTGATGTACTCATGGTGCCATGAGCTTCGAGAGCGAGACGCTCCAATGGTTCGATGATGTATACCGGTTTGCCTGCGCTCTGACACGGAATCGGGCCGACGCAGAGGACCTGGTGCAGGAGACGTATCTCCGGGCGTATCGGTCCTGGCACACGTTCATCCCGGGCAGCAACGCGCTCCGCTGGCTGTTCACGATCTGCCGGCATCGCCACATTCACGAGGTCCTGCGGACGCGCCGGCACGCCGAGTATGAGAACGATGAGGTTGCATCGACGCTGGATATCCATGAGCAAACCGCGGAACGCGATCTGGTTGCCGTGGTCTCCCGGGCCATCGATCGTTTGCCCGAGCCCTTCCGGTCCACGATCGTGTTGGTGGACGTCGAGAACCAGACGTACGCGAGCGCGGCGGCCATCTGTGGCGTTCCGGTCGGCACGATCCGCTCGCGGGTGTTCCGGGCGCGACGGCTGATTCGTGGCATGATCGCGCATACTTTCACGAGTTCAACAGGCGAGATCCACTCATGAGCGCGCACGTCAGCATATCCCCCACCGAGGCCGCCGACCGCCTCGCCATTCGCGAGCTGGTCGAGGCGTACGCGCATTGCGCCGATCGGCGCGAGGCGAAAGGACAGATGGCGCTTTTCACACCAGATACCCACTTTGTGGTGTACATGAACGCCAAAGACCCGAAGCCGACGCAGGAGCTGCACTCGCGGGAGGCGCTCGCGCCCGTCTTCGCCGATCTCAACCAGTATGCGGCAACCATGCACTTCGTTGGCCAGAGCACGATCCTGACGCTCACCGGCGACCGGGCGACTGGGGAGGCGTACTGCATCGCGCATCACCTGACGGTCGACGGCACAAAACGACGGGTGATGCTCGCCTATCTCCGCTACTATGACACCTTCACGAAGACGGATGGCGCCTGGCTGTTCGCGGAGCGTCTGCTCTACGTCGACTGGATCGAGGAGCGTGCGCTGTCATGACGCGCTTAGCTCTGGTGGGTGCGACCGGTATGGTGGGCGGCTACGCCCTTCGCTACGCGCTCGACGACCCGAACGTCGAACGCGTGACAGCCATCGGGCGCCGAACGCTCGGCCGCTCGCACCCGAAGCTCAACGAGGTGCTGCATCGAGACTTCGCGGATTGCTCCGCGCTCGCGCCAGTCCTCTCGGGTCAGGATGCGGCGGTGTTCTGCCTCGGCGCCTATACCGGAGCCGTGCCGGACGCGGAGCTTCGGAAGACCACGGTCGACTACCCGATTGAGTTCGCGCGGGTGCTCCACGGCAGCAGCCCCGGCGCGACGTTCGCGTTCTTGAGCGGGAGCGGAGCGGATCCGACGGGTCGCAGCCGGATCCCTTTCGCCCGGTACAAGGGAGAGGCCGAGAAGGCGCTCCTCGCCATGGGGTTCCCGCATGTGTACCTCTTTCGACCCGCGTACATCTATCCCGTGGAGCCGCGAAAGGAGCCGAACTTCGGCTATCGCCTGCTGCGCGCGATCTACCCGGCGTTTCGGATCGTATTCCCGAACCAGGTGATCCGCGCGGATGATCTGGCTCGCGTCATGGTGAACGTCGCCGTGCAGGGAGCAGGGAAACGCCCGGGTCCGGTCTTCGAGAACCGCGACATCATTACCTTGTCGCGGTTGAAGTGAGCAGCGTCTCCTCCAGCAGCGCCCGAGCGAGACCACTCAGTGCCGAGTCGAGCTCGGCGACCGCTCCCTTGGGCATGCGCCCCGCGACGGACAATCGAATCTCGCACGTCTCGCCGTGCGGCTCGATGACAAGCGTGATCTCGCGCACGCGTGCGCCGAGCAGTGACCAGAAGGCGCCAGGACTCAGGTGACCGGTCGCTGAAGGCAGCGCGAAGCGAAGCGTGCCGCCGCTCGACCCGGTCAGTGTGAGGAGGTACGGACGCTCGCGCAGTACGCGACCCAGGAGTGGCAGCATCCGATTCGCGGGCGCATCAAACACCCGCGTGACCGTCGTCACCATCACTGGGCCTCCACGAGCACGCGATCGTGCAATCCGAGCTTGTCCGCGACGCGCCGTCCGTAATCGGCGTCGGCCTTCGCGAAGTGCGCGAGCTGCCGGCGCTGGACCTCGAGGCGGGCCTGGCCGAGCGCTCCCGCGATGCGCGTCGTGAGGCGGTCGCGGTGGCTGTCATCGAGCAGCCGGTACAGATCACCCGCCTGCGTGAAATCATCCTGACCCGTGGAATCGAACCGGTCAGCGACGGCCGCGGCAACCTGCCATGCGGGATCGCTGTACGAGGCGTCGGGCGTCGGCGTCCCGGCGACGCTATTCGGCCAATAGTTCGGGCGATCTCCGTACGGAGCCATCGCGAGCGCACCGTCGCGAATGTAGTTGGCGGGACTCTGGCGCGGTGCGTTGACCGGCACCTGATGGTGATTGACGCCAAGGCGATGCAGGTGCGCGTCGGCATAGCTCACGAGCCGCGCTTGCAGCATCTTGTCCGGACTCGGCCCCACACCCGGCACGAACGCACTCGGCTTGAACGCGGCCTGCTCGACTTCGGCGAAATAATTCTCGGGGTTCCGATTGAGCTCGAGCGTGCCGACCTCGATCAACGGAAACTCGCGGTGCGGCCAGACCTTCGTCAGATCGAACGGATTCCACCGGAACGCCTCGGCCTCGGATGCCGTCATGACCTGGATGGACATGCGCCACCGCGGATGGTCGCCGCGCGCGATCGCGTCGAAGAGGTCCCGCTGGTGACTCTCGCGATCCTGCCCGATGATCGCCGAGGAGTCCTCGTCGGGGATCGTGTCGATGCCCTGCAGCGTCCGGAAATGGAACTTGCACCAGACGCGCTCGCCGTGCGCGTTGACGAGCGAGTAGGTATGACTGCCGAACCCGTGCATGTGCCGATAGCTCGTCGGAATGCCGCGGTCGGAAAAAAGAATGGTGACCTGATGCAGTGACTCGGGGCAGAGCGACCAGAAGTCCCACTGCATGTCCATGTCGCGCAGGTTCGTCTTCGGATGCCGCTTCTGCGTGTGGATGAACATCTGGAACTTGTACGGATCGCGCACGAAGAAGACGGGCGTGTTGTTCCCGACGAGATCCCAATTCCCCTCATCCGTATAGAACTTGAGCGCGAATCCGCGCACGTCGCGCTCGGCGTCGGCCGCGCCACGCTCGCCCGCGACAGTCGAGAATCGCGCGAACACCGGCGTCGACTGGCCGACGCGCGCGAAGAGCGCCGCACGGCTGTACCGCGTGATGTCCCGCGTCACCGTGAAGGTGCCGTAGGCGCCGGACCCCTTCGCGTGCACGGGCCGCTCGGGAATCCGCTCGCGGTTGAAGTGCTGCATCTGCTCGATGAGCTGCACATCCTGCATCAGCACCGGGCCGCGCGGACCAGCGGTCAAGGCCTGCTGGACGCCGATCGGGGCGCCGTTGGCGGTCGTGAGTACGGGCGGTTTCTCCATGTAGCGGAGCCTAGTCGCCGAGTATATAGTTGTCCAAGATGGATTATCTCCAAGATCGATAGGTACAAACTATGGAATTGCACCAGCTGCGCTACTTCGTGGCCACGGCCGAATGCGGCAGCGTCAGCCGTGCCGCCGAGCGGTGCTTCATTGCGCAACCGTCGCTCAGTCAGCAGCTCAAGAAACTCGAGCAGGAGTTGGGGGCGACGCTGTTCGACCGGCTCGGCCGCGGCGTGGCCCTCACCGATGCGGGGCGGGCGCTGCTGCCGCGCGCCCGCCGCATTTTAGCCGACATCCGCGAGACGGAGACGAACCTCAAGCGCGAAGCCGAGGACGGTCCCGGGACGCTCATCGTCGGGGCGATTCCGACGATGGCGCCGTATCTCCTCCCGCCGGCGTTGCGCGCGCTGCGCCGTGCCTATCCCACGTGCGCCATCTCGGTGCGCGAGGATCTGAGCGAAGCGCTCGTGGACGCGCTCGAGAACAACGAGATCGATTGCGCGCTCGTGAGCACGCCGCTCGATGACGCGTTGCTGGACCTGGAGGTCATCGGCGAGGAGGAGTTGCTCGTCGCGCTACCGCGGCATCATCCGGCCGCCGCGCGCGCCGAGCTCCGCGTATCGGAGTTGCGGGGCGAGCCGACGGTGGCGCTCGCCGACATGCACTGCTTGAGCCGCCAGATCGATCACTTCTGCTCGACGCGACACATCGCGACTCAGGTCGTCTGTCGCACGACCCAGCTCTCCACGATTACCGAGCTCGTCTCCCTCGGTCTCGGGCTGTCGCTCGTGCCAGAGATGGCGGCGGCGGCGGATCGCTCCGACCGCTGTCGCTACCTTCGTCTGCGGCCAGGCAAGCCGGTCCGCCAGATCGCCGTCGCGTGGCGCGCCGGGCGGACTCGGCCGGTAGCGGCAGTCCGTTTCATCGCGGCACTCACCGCGCGCCTCGGGGCAGGGCGTCATGCCAGCCCGGTGCGATAGCACGCACTCCCCATTGCGGGAATTACCGCGCTCGTCCCACCCACGCATCATTCACGCTATGAAATCCACGCAGAATATCGCGGTCCTGGGCGTCGGTACGATGGGATCGGCGTTTGCCCGGAGACTCCTCGGTGCGGGAATGCGGGTGACCGTGTGGGACGTGTCACACGCCGCGGCCGAGCGGCTTGCGACAGCCGGCGCCCGGGTCGCGGTGACGCCAGAAGACGCCGTGCGCGACGCCCGTGTCGTGCTCACGATGGTCCCGACGATCGCCTCGATCGAAGAGACGATGCCACGAGTACTGGCAGCGATGCCGCCCGGCGCGACGTGGTTGCAGATGAGCACCATCGGCGTCGACGGAACCGAGCGCGCCATGGCGCTCGCCCAGGCGCATCGAAGCGACGTCGTGTTCGTGGATGCGCCAGTGTCCGGATCAAAGGGCCCCGCGGAAGAGGGGAAGCTGCTGATTCTCGCGTCCGGACCTGCCGCGGCGCTCGATGCGTTGGCGCCGGTGTTCTCGGTGCTGGGTCACAAGACGATGCGATGGGAACACGCCGGTAGCGGCTCGCGCATGAAGCTCGTGCTCAACACCTGGCTCGCCGTGCTCGACGAAGGCATCGCCGAGGTGGCCGTGCTCGCCCAGTCCCTCGACGTGTCCTTGAGCGACGTCTCGGCGTGCATCGGATCCACCGCGCTCGATGCGCCATGGGCACTTTCGAAGCTCGACAAGATCGATCGCGAAGCCTTCGATCCCGACTTTTCGCTTGCGCTGGCCTCGAAGGATCTGCACCTTGCCCTCGACGCCGCGAACCGCGCCCACCGGCGGCTCCCGATGACGCAGTCGATCGCGACGCAATGGGAAAGCGCCCTGCAAGCCGGTTTGGGCGACCGCGACGTGAGCGGCGCGTACCTGGCGCTCACCACTCCACCTCCGTCCACAGACTAGCCATGACCCACCACGGTTCCAGCCACCATCGGGAAGCAGCCGAGCACTACGAGCAGGCCGCGCGGCACCATAAGGAGGCCGCGAAATACCACGACTCGGGCAACCACGAGAAGGCTGCCTACCACGCGTACGTCGCGCAGGCGTACCACTCGCTGGCGACGGAACAGGTGGAGGAAGCGATGAAGCACTACGCCACGGCGCACGCGCCGCCGTTCTAACGTCGAGTGCTAGTGCGCCAGGCTGTCGGCGCTCGCGTAGACGAAGGACCACTGGCCCGACGACTGGCCGAGCCCGACCAGCGCGTGAGCGTATTGCTGCTGCGCGTCGTACGACGCGATGTACACGTCGTTCGCGGCCTGCTCCGCGGTCAGCACGTCGAGGAGCGACGCGGATCCGTGCTGGTAGCTGTACAGTTTCGCCCGCCGCACGCGCTCGGCGTCGAGCAATACCGTGCCGCGAAATTCCGACAGCGTTGCGACCGCTGTCTGATAGGCGGCCCACGCCGTTCTGACGTCGATCTGCGCCTTCCATTCCGTCGACAGCACGGTCTTGTCGGCCTGCTTGGCGGTATACCGTGCCCCGTTCAGTTCGCCGTGCGTGAAGTTCGACAGCGGAATGGGAAACGACAGTCCGACGTTGAACGACGAGAACACGGGCGTCGGATCGATCGCGCTCGTGCCGCGCGAGAAGTACGATGTCCCCACGGTGATGTCGACATCCGCCCACCGATCGCCGCGCGCGACGCGGACACCGGCTACCGCGGCATCGCGCAGCCGCCGTGACGCGATCACGTCGGGCCGCGAGTTGAGCGCGGCGCGTGTCAGACTGTCGAGGTCCAATCCGGGTTGCGGCGTCGTTGCCGCCGCGGCCGCACCTGCCGGCGCACGCAGGCCGCCAGTCAGCGTGTCGGTTGCCCGTGCCGCGGAATCACGATTGGCCACGGCGGCGAGCAGCGCCGGCGTGATTGGTACATCAGGTCCCACGCCCGGCAACGACACCAGCTCGAGCGGTGCCGCGGGGGCGACGAGTGTATCGGGCCGGCGCGGACTCAGGAGCCCGGTGAGCGCGAGACGGGCGGAGCGGACATCGTTGGTCGCCGACAGCAAGTCGCCGCGGGCCTGCGCAGCGTCGACGCGCGACTGCGCCAGGTCGATCTCGCCGATATCGCCCGCGTGCACGCGGTGCTCGTTGAGGGCGACGAGCCGGTCGAGGTCCTCGGCCGTCTGGCGTTTGCGCGCATAGACCTGCTCGGCGTGTACCGCGTCGACGTAAGCGGTCGCCGCCGTCCCGCGCAGCGTGCGCAGAAAATCGTCGAGCTGGGCCTTGGCCGCGTCGAGTTGCCGACGCGCGACGTCGGTGCGCGACCCGCGCTTCCCACCGAGCAGGATCGTCTGTGTGAGGCCGACGTCGTAGGAGGTCGCCTGGTGTTGCCCCGACACATCGAGCGCAGTCCCCCACGCGATCGTGGGGTTCGGGTACAGGTGCGCCACCGACACCTGCGCGTCGGCGATCGGCACGCTGAACGTCTGCGCGGCGTAGTCGAGGTTGAGCCGCCCCACCTGGGCGATGTACTCGGCCAGCGACAGCCGGACCACGGGCTCCGCTTCGATGAGTGACGCCGCCGGCAGCGACACTGGCGTGACCGGCGTCGCGGGCTCCTGCGCCGCGACCGGCGCGGCCAGGACGAGGGCGCATCCAGCAAGCGTCCGTCTCATGCGCGTGCCCCGCGGCGCGCGCGCGCCGTTTCCAACATCACGTAGAGTGCCGGCAGGACGACCAGCGTCAAGATCGTCGCGGTAATCAGTCCGCCGACGATCACGGTGGCGAGTGGCCGCTGCACGTCGCTCCCGACGCCGCGCGCCAATGCCGCGGGCATGAGCCCGAGCGTCGCCACGCTCGCCGTCATGAGCACGGGCCGCAGCCGTTCCTCGGCTCCGTCCAGGACCGCGTCGACAAGAAACACGCCGGCGATCGTTCGCCACCGGTTCAGGTTCGCTACCATAATGACGCCATTCTGTACGGCGACGCCGAAGAGCGCGATGAAGCCGACCGCACTCGACACGTTGAGCGTCATGCCGCGCAGGTGCAACGCCAACACGCCGCCCAGCAGCGCGAGCGGCACGTTGAGCAGGATCAGCCCGGCCTGAGCCACATCCTTGAACTGAGCGTATAGCAGCACGAAGATGAGCGCGAGTGCCGCCGGCACGATGACGGCCAGACGCGCCTGCGCGCGCTGTTGGTTCTCGAACTCGCCGCCCCACGCGATGTCGTACTTCTGGTGATCGTATGGCACGCGTGTCTCGATCTCGCGCTTGGCCTGCGTGATGAATGTGGCCAGGTCGCGGCCGCGAAGGTCGAGCTTGACGGTCAGGTGCCGCCGCGCCATCTCGTGGGTGATCGTGCTCTCGCCCGCGTCTTCCCTGATCGCCGCCACCTGCGAGAGTGGAATGCGCGCGCCCGATGCCGTGACCAGCTGCAGATCCCCGATCGCGGCCGGGCTGTTCCGCGAGTAGTCGGCGAATCGCACCGTGACATCGTACCGCCGCGCGCCAATGAAGACTTGGGAGAGCGCCTGCCCGCCGACCGCGGTCTGAATCAAGTCGGCGATGTCGGAGACATTGATGCCGTATCGCGCCGCGGCGGCCCGATCGACGACGATCTGCAGCTGCGGGAGCGGCGGCTCCTGGTCGATCGCCGGGTCGGCCGCACCCGGTATTGCCGCGAGCACGTCGCGCACATGCTCGGCGATCGAGCGCGTCTCGCGGAAATCATCGCCGAATACCCGGACGACGAGCTGGCTGTGCGCGCCGGCGATCATGTCCTGCACGCCATCGATCATGGGTTGCGAGAACGCGACCTGGAACCCGGGCATCTGTTGGAACCGCGCATCCATGCGCCGGATGAGCGCCTGCTTGTCCCCACCCCATTCGTCATAGGGCTTGAGGCCGACCGACGCTTCGATGTGCGACGGCGTCCATGGGTCCGTGCCGTCCTCGTTACGTCCGAGCTGCGTGACGATGTAGGAGACTTCGGGGAACGTGCGCACGACCTGCCGGAGCTGCACCGCCATCTCGCTGCCCTTGGCGATCGAAATGCCGGGCGGCATCTCGACCTGCAGCCAGATCGAGCCCTCGTCGAGATACGGCAGGAAGTCGCGCCCGAGCGTCGCCAGCAGCACGAGGGCCAACACGGCCGCGATGGCGCCGGGGATCGCGGCGCGTCGCGGTTGCGCGACGACGTACTCGAGCAGACTCCGGTATTGCTCGTGGACCCATTCGAGCGGGCGGTTGTGGAAGATGCGGCCGGGTTTCCGGTAGAGCATGTACGCGAGCCCCGGCATGAGCAGCAACGCGGTGCCGAGCGCACCGAGCAATGCGAATCCGACCGTGAACGCCATGGGCGTGAAGAGCTTGCGCTCGACCCGCTGGAACGCGAACAGCGGCAGATAGCTCAGAATGATGATGAGCGTCGCGAAGAAGATCGGCCGCGCCACCTGGAGCGCCGCGGTGCGCGCGGCATTCTCCGTCAGCTCGACCTCGGGGTTCGCCTCTCGACGGCGGAGGATCGTCTCGACGAGCACGATGGATCCGTCGACGATGATACCGAAGTCGATGGCACCCAGCGACAGCAGGTTCGCCGGGATGTTGAAGAAGTGCATCAAGACGAACGCGAACAGCAGGGCGAGCGGGATCGTGAGCGCGATGAGTATGGCGCCACGCACGCTGCCGACGAAGAGCAGCACGACGAGTGTGACGAGCGTCAACCCTTCGAGCAGCGTGCGCCCGATCGTGTGGATGGTCGTGTTAATGAGCCGGGTGCGGTCGAGATATGGTACGACCTTGACGTCCGGCGGCAGGAGTCCGCCGTTCAGCTTGGCGACCTTCTGGTGGATGCCCTCGAGGACCGGGGAGGGATTGACGCCGCGGAGCAGGAGAACGATGCCGGTGACGACGTCCGGGTTGTCGTCCTTGCCGACGATCCCTTCGCGCTGCAGCGTACCGAGGTGGACGAGCCCGAGATCCCTGAGGAAGATCGGGACGCCGCCTTTCTGCGTGACGACGACGTTGCCCAGGTCATCGAGCGACGTGATGAGACCGATGCCACGCACCACCACGCCTTGCTCGCCGGTGACGAGGATGCTGCCGCCGGCGTTGGCGTTGTTGGCCGTAATGGCGTTCTCGACGTCGCGCAGCGCCAGCCCGAACTGCGTGAGCTTCGCGGGATCGACGACCAGCTGAAACTGCACGGTCTCGCCACCGAACAGCGTGACATCGGCCACGCCCGCCACTTGCTTGAACTGCGGGAAGACGACCCAGTTCTGAAGATCCTTGAGCTCGCGCGGACTCCGATGTGGCGACTCCAGTGTGTAGCGGTAGATCTCGCCGATCGGCGACGAGATCGGATCGAGACCGGGCGTCGCCCCGTTCGGCAGCGTGACGTTTTGAATCCGTTCGTTGATGCGCTGCCGCGCCCAATAGTCGTCGACGCCGTCGCGGAAGACGAGCGTGATGAGCGACAGCGCGAACGTGGTTCGGGAGCGCATGACCTGAAGGCCCGGGGTGCCGGCCAGCTCGCGCTCCAAAGGCATCGTGATCTGCTGCTCCATCTCCTCGGCCGCGTGGCCGGGGTACTGCGTCACCACCTGCGCCGTGGTATCCGCGATGTCCGGGTACGCTTCGAGCGAGAGCTGGGACCACGAGTAGATGCCGCCGGCCACCAGCAGCACGAACAGGAAGACAACGGTCCACCGGTTCTCGATGCACCAGCTGACGAGGCGATCGATCATTGGAGGAGCACCACTTGCCGTGACACGATGCGCTGCCCGGACGAGAGACCGTCACGCACGATGATCCCGCTCCCGACCATCCGACCGATCACGACGGGCCTCCGCACGAGCGTCCACGGCTGGGTCTCGACGAAGACGTAGTTCGAGTCGCGAACTTGGAGAAGGGAGGTCGCCGGCACGACCACGCGAGGCTCGGCGCGCGCGGCGAACGTCACCGTCGCGTACATGCCGGGCTTGAGGCGCTCGCCGGGGTTCTTGAGTGTGACACGGACCTTGGTCATCCGCGTCGCGGTGTCGACCACGTCGCTGACCATGGAGACGATGCCGTGCACGGTGTCGGTCGGGTAGGCGCTCAGGACCGCCGCCGCGCGATCACCCACCTTGACGATGTGCACATCCTTTTCGGCGACATTCGCCGTCAGCCAGACGGACCCGAGGTCAGCGACGGTCATGACGGGGACCGTGGGGTCATTGTGGAACTCGCCGACGCCGACGGACAGATCCGTCACTCGCCCGGCGATGGGCGAGCGCAGCACGAGGGCTTGGTCCTTGAGCGCCATGCGCGTATCGATGCCGAGGAGCGTGAGGTGCGATGCGGCCCGATGGTAGTCGCCATCCGCCTGCGAGAAATCGGTCTCGGCTTGCTCGACATCGCGCGTGGCCGCGATGCCGTACTTCGCGAGGTCGCGCTCCCGCGCCAGGTTATTCGTCGCTTGATGGAGAGCAGTGACCGCATGCGCGTAGTCGGCCTGTGCCGATGTGAAATCCGGGGAGTCGAGTGTGATCAACGGCTGGCCCCTCGTGACGGCGTCGCCGAGCTGAACGTGCAAGGCGACCACCCGACCGGCCATCGGGGGATAGAGCTTGACCGTTCGCTCCGGCTCGGACTCGACCGACGCGGTCGCGAGCACGACATCGCTCACGGCGACGGTACGGGCCGTGTCGAACGAGAGCGCGGACCGGAGTGGTGATGACTGCGGGATTGTCACTTGGCCGTCACTGCCGCTGACGGACGCAGGTGTGTCGGCGGGGGGTGCTGAGCGCCCACAGGCACCGAGGGTCACCGCGACCGTAACCGCGGCGACTTTCCGGGTGTGGCGGCTCAGCGAGCGAACGGGAAGCATGGGTCCATCCTCGTAGACAGGCTGGCACTATATCCTACCCAGGTATATAATGTCAAGCAGTCGACGTCACTGTTCGGAGACATAAAAAAACCGTAAATGTTCTCACGACGGACCATGCCTCACACGCTCCGCGAACGCCAGAAATTGCTGAACCGCGTGCGGCGGATCGCCGGCCAGATCACAGCGGCCGAAGACCTGCTGGAGGCTGACGCCGAGTGTGAGCGGGCGTTGCATTTACTCGCGGCCTGCCGCGGAGCCATCAGCTCTCTCATGGCCGAGATTCTCGAAGATCACATCATGTCCCACGTCGTCGATCCGGACGCCGCCGGTAATTCGCCTGAGCGCGAAGCGGCGGAACAGCTCCTCGACATCATCAAGAGCTACCTGCGTTAGTACTGCCGGGTGAATCGCGGGATACGCACGCTGTTGGCCACGACGGCGAGGACGTCTAGTGCGATGTCGTCACAGGGGGCAGGGAAATCCGACGGGTGAGCGCTGTGAGCGGATGGACTGACCGTACGCGACGACGAATGCTCAGTGTGTGGCATCCGTCGGAGCGCGTTAGATTCGCGCGGTGCCGAAGAGAATCCTCGCTCTTTCATTGATGCTCCACGCTGCGCGACTCGCGGCGCAGACCCAACCCTCGCCACCCTTAGAGCCAGCCATCACCGCTCAGGGTGGGCGTCCGGTCCCGGGACCCGTATACGAGATACCGGAGTACACGCGCGCAGTCACGCGAGGCACGCGAACCCGCACGGGAAGCCCTGGCGCTGGCTATTGGGTCCAACATGCGCGCTATTCGATCCGGGCACGGCTCGATGTCGCGACCGACCGAGTCTCGGGGTCCGAGCGCGTCGTATATCTCAACAACTCGCCGGACGCGCTGCAACGCATCGCGGTCTACCTACGGCAGAACGCGTTCGCCGCTGGGAACCCGCGGCGACAGCCAGCGCCGATCACAGGCGGCGTCGCGCTGACGCGCGTCGCCGTCAATGGGCGCGTGATGACGGCAACGTCGGCGGGCGTCACAGCGGTTCCCATCACGCAGGCCGGAAGGACGCCGGCGCCGAGTGTGCAGGGATACACGGTCGATGGCACCGTGATGTGGATTCCGCTCACCGTGCCGCTCGCCCCGCACGACAGTCTGACCCTCGAATTCGCCTGGTCGTACGTGCCGCCGCCATCACCATCCGATGGCCGCGAGGGACGCGAAGGTCACTCAGTGTATTTCATGGGATACTGGTATCCGCAGATCGCCGTCTATGATGACGTCGAGGGTTGGGTGACCGATCCGTACCTGCTGGAAGCCGAATTCTACATGGACCCGGCGGACTACGATGTCCGCGTCACCGTGCCGCGAGCGTGGTCGGTTGGTGCGACCGGGACGCTCGAGAACGCGGGCGATGTGCTCTCGCCGGCGGCGGTCGCGAGACGGGCTGAAGCGCGGCGCACCGGACGCGTCGTCCATATCGTCACGCCGGACGCAGCGGGCGCATCCGCGTTCGCGAATCACGGACCGACCGCGACCTGGCACTTCCGCGCGACCGACGTCCGTGATTTTGCGTGGGGGACGAGTGCGCAGTACGTGTGGGATGCGACCCGGGCACTGGTCGCCAATGATACGGTCGACATTGATTGCTTCTACCGCATCTCCAAACCCGCTGCAGCGTGGGCGATCGGCGGCGCGCGCTATACGCGCGACGCGATCGAGCAGCTATCGGCGTACCTCTGGCCGTATCCGTGGTCGCGGATGACGTCCATGGAGGGCGTGCTGGATGACGGCGGGATGGAGTATCCGATGCTCACGCTCATCTCCCCGTGGGCCGATACATTGTCGCTCGCGGGCGACTTGATGCACGAGACAGGTCACATGTGGTTCCCGATGCAGGTCGGATCGAACGAGACGCGATATCCGTGGATGGACGAGGGGTTCACCCAGTTCGATGTAGCCCAGGCGATGCGGGCGATCTATGGAGAGCCGCGCACGGGCGGTCGGCCGAACGACTCCGAGCAGGGGCAGCGCGCGCTGTACCTCGCTGCGGCGCGGGCGGGTGACGACATGACGCTGATGTGGCCGGGCGATCTCTATCCGCAAGATTTCTATTTCACGATGTTTTACGACAAGACCGCGCAGGTACTGGCCACGCTCCGCGGTATCCTGGGCGAAGACACGTTCCACCGCGCCTATCGGGAGTACGGTCGACGGTGGGTTGGGAAGCATCCGTACCCGTACGACTTCTTCAATGCCATGAGCGACGTCGCGGGGCGGAACCTGTCGTGGTTCTGGACGACGTGGTTCTACGAGCCGTGGCCCTTGGACCAGGCGATCGCTTCAGTCGAGCCACAAGGCGACTCGACCGCGATCGTCATCGAGGACCGGGGCATCGCGCCCATGCCAGTTCGCCTCGCCGTGACCCGTGCCGATGGCAGCGTTCAGCGCCTCGATGTGCCGGTCGACGTCTGGCTCGCGGGGGCCCGGCGACACGTTGTACGCGTGGCGTCATCGCCGAGCGTTGTTCAGGTGCAGATCGACCCGGATGGGCTTTTCCCCGATATGGACCGCGACAACCAGGTCTGGCGGAAGTAGCACACCTGCCGGCGGTCAGTCCTCCGGCGCGCCGGGCGGCCGGCTAACCTGGCGCACGGGATCGGGAATCGTCGATGGCGACACGTAGGTGAGAGGAAGCGCGACAGGTGGCCGTACTTGGTCACGATGCCATTGCCGTGGTCGATCTCCAGCACCAGTCCGCCAACCCGGATCACCGTGCCGGCGGCCGGCGCCACCACAGTCGTACCATAGGGCGCGGCGACATCGATGCCCAAGTGCGGCAGGTACTTGTGGAGAATGGGATGAAACCGGCTCAGCGAGAACTGGCTCGTCAGCCATCCGGCGGTGGGCATGATCGATGGCGTGCGCGCCACCTTGTCCGCATCAGCATGCAGCTTTGCCGCGACGCGATCGAGGTTGACCGATAGCTCATCGGCGCGGTGGATCAAGAGGTCGACGGAAAAGCGCGACCGCCGTCGCGGGATCGGAAGGGACGGCGCCCGCACGGAGAGCCTGAACGTGTCGTCGTCCATACGCCATGCCGATCGTCACCGCGAAGGCGACGACACCGGCGAGTCCCGCGCCGACGAGCCAGCTCGATCCGGCAATCATGTGCGACGACACGCGAAGCGTGCGCGGCGCAGCCGTGTCCTCACCGACAATCACCACCGTCCATCGCCGCGTGCGCATATATTGGGCGACGACTGGAACGTAGCGCTGTCACCAGTGCACCGTTCGTCGCCGATTTCCGGCAGTTCATCGTGTCCTAATGCCAATCCCCTATCCGCGCATCCCGCCCGACATCATCCACGTGGGGCCGTTCCGCCTCCGGTGGTACGGCGTCATGTACTTCGTTGGGTACGTCGTCGGAGTCGCTCTGGCGCGCCGACGCATCGATCGTGGCCGGTCGCTGCTCACCCGGGAGCAGATCGACCAGCTGATCGCGTATGTCGTCATCGGAATGCTGATCGGCGCGCGGCTCGTGTACGAGCTCGTCTACAGCCGCGCCGATCTCGCGCATGACCCGATCGAGATCGTCCGGGTCTGGAATGGTGGCCTGTCGTTTCACGGCGCCATCTTCGGCATGGCGCTCGCCAGCGGCCTGTTCGCGCGACGTGCGAAAGCGCCGTGGCTCGGAGTGACCGATACGATCGCGGTATGCGGTACGCCGGGACTGTTCTTCGGACGCATCGGCAACTTCATCAATGCCGAGCTGTACGGGCGTCCGAGCGCCGTGCCGTGGGCGATGATCTTTCCTACCGACCCGACGCATCTGCCCCGTCATCCATCGCAGCTCTACGAGGCGGTCGGTGAAGGCATCATCGTCGCCGCGATCGTATGGTGGGTCGATGTCCGAAGCCACGCGCGGGGCTGGTATCGCCCCGGGACGCTCACGGCGACGTTCTTGATGGCGTACGGTGTGGTCCGGTTCGGTCTCGAATTCACCCGGCAGCCGGATGCACAGCTCGGATTCGTGCTCGGCCCGTTGAGCATGGGACAACTGCTCTGCCTCGCGATGATCATGCTCGGTGTGGCCGTGGCCGTCTCGACGAGCCGTCGTCGTGGAGAGCCGTTCGTGGGCTGATCGAGACCGTTCGTCGTATTTCGATGGACGCCCGCTCGCGCCACCATGAGTATGAGGCATGGTGCGGCGGGATGCGTGGATGGTCGGTGCGCTGCTCGTGCTTGCCGCGGGCGTGATCGCGCTCCTCGAGCACGCGCGGGAGAGGAGATACACGGTCTATCATGGTCGATCGTTGGCGGAGTGGCTCGTCGCGATCGGTGACGCGCACGCGGGCGTACGGGACACGGCGGCGTATGCGTTGACGCGACTCGTCCCCGCGTTCCCGGCCGCATTGCCCTCGGTGATCAGAGCCGAGGCGGACCTCCTCGGCGACGCGGATGAGGAAGTTCAGGCGGAAGCGACCGCGGCGCTCATTGCCGTGGGCCCCGGTTCTGATAGCACCGTGCCGATCATGATCGGGGTGATCGCTCACGACCGGAAGGCGCCCGCTCGTGTGCACGCCGCGCAAGTGCTGGGCGCGCTTGGCCAGCGCTCTCGTGCGGCCATCCCAACGGTCATCGGCGCGCTCTCTGATTCGAATGTCTCGGTGCGGCTGGTGGCGGTGAATGCGCTCGGTCGGATAGGCCTGCCCGTTGACCAACTCCGCGCCGTCGCGCGGGTCTCCACCGACAGCGACGCCGCCGTGCGCGCCGGGGCGGTCGAGGCCTTGATCGCGCTGCATGCACCAGCCGAGACGCTCCGCGCGATCGGCGAGCGCGCCGCTCGGGATCCGGATGCGGTCGTCCGGGTCGAGGCCGCGTATGCCTTGGCGAGCAGCGGCAGCCCCGCGTGCGTCGTTCCGCGCCTGGTTGCGGCACTGGACGACGTCGATCCCTCGGTGCGCACCGCGGCGGCGACAGTGCTCGGGCGCCTGGGACCTGAGGCAAGCGGTGCGACGGTTGCACTTGAGCGCGCCGCGACCGACAGTGATCGCGAGGTGCGTGCCGTCGCGACACAGTCCTTGCGTGCTGTGCGTCGGACGCCATGACCAGCGACAGACTGACGGTTGTCGTTGCTGACGACGAGCGCCCGGCGCGCGCGTTCCTTGCGGCGACCGTGCGCACGATCGCCGAGGCGGAGCTCGTGGGCGAGGCGTCGGGTGGGGCAGAGGCGGTCGCGCTCATCGAGCGCGTCCGGCCGGACCTGGCACTGCTCGACCTCCACATGCCGGAGATCGACGGACTGGCGGTCGTGCGTCTCGTCAGACCCGAGTGCTTGCCGCTCATCGCGTTCGTCACCGCCTACGACGAGTACGCCGTGCGGGCATTCGAGTTGAACGCCATCGACTATCTGCTCAAGCCGGTCGAGCCGGAGCGCATTCGCCAGACCATCGTGCGGGCGCGTGAGCAACTGGCCATGCACGTCACCGATCGGACCGCACCGGGGCAGTATCTCCTCCGGATTCCCGTTCGGCACCACGATGACATCGTCCTGCTGCCGGTAGAACGGATCATCGCGATCGAATCCGACCGCGACATCGTGTATCTGTCCGGCCCGACGGGCGAGCAACACACGCTGCGCTACCCACTCAAGGATCTCGAGGCGCGGCTCGACCCGCGGCAATTCATCCGCGTGTCGCGCAGCGCGCTCGTGCGCGTCGACGCGGTTCGTCGCGCCAGCCCGTTGCCCAACGGGTCGTACATGCTGGTGCTGACGAACAACCAACAGGTCCAACTGAGCCGCGCTCGCGCGCAGGTGCTGCGCGATGTGCTGTTTCGGATCTGAATTTCGTCCGTTGATCTCGGCCGTTCGTGGGCCCGAAACGACGGATCATAGGATAGTGGTAGCACTAACCGCCGTACTCCCAGACACTTCCCGCCGTCGCTCTCTTGGAGATCGCTACATGGTCGCGCGCATCGCCCTCATCCTTGCCGTTCTCGCCAACCCCGCCGCCGGTGCGACGCCCGCCAATGGGGACGTGGCCGGCACCGTAACCGACAGCGCCTCCGGCAACCCGCTGCAGGGGGTCGAAGTTGTCGTCGAGAAGGGCACCGCGGTCGTCGCGCTGACGAACACCGACCCGTTCGGTCGATACCGGTTACACAACATCGCCACCGGCGACTACACGATCCTCGCACGCTTCATTGGCTACCAACAGCAGACGAAGCCTTTGACCATCTCCGGCGACCAGACCGTGGACTTCCACATGGTCGTCGCCCCGGCCTCACTACAACAGGTCGCCGTGACCGCCCAGGCGCCGGTGTCGGTCGATACCCGGAGCGGCGACCAGACGTTCAATCAGAACGACTCGCACTATACCCCGACGACCACGACATCGCAGGTCGTGCAGCAGGCCATCGCGGGCGCCGCGCGCGCGCCGACCGGCGAAGTCCATATTCGCGGCCAGCACGCCGAGTACACCTATTACGTGGACGGCGTCCCGGTGACGTCGGGCGTGTCCGGCAGCCTCAATGAGTTGTTCGATCCAGCGGTCGTGCAGCGCATCGACTTCATCACGGGCGGCTGGGACGCGGCGTACGGCGAAAAGAGCGCCGCGATCATCAACATCCAAACCCGAGTCCCCACCGGCGCCTTCCACGCGGATGAGTCGACGTATTTCGGGTCGTACAACTCGCTCGGGCAGTCGCTCAGCATGAGCTCGAACCAAGGAAAGTTTGCCTGGTTCGCCTCCGGTACGGCGCAGGGCACGGACATGCGGCGCGAGCCCGTCGAGGGCACCGTGAACAACGTGCCCATCAACTTCAGCAACCACGGGGACGACTACTTTGGCTTCACCAAGTTCCAGTATCTAGCGACCGACCGCGACATCATTACGCTCGACGGCAACTACTCGATGTCCTTCTTCCAGATCCCGTACGACTCGGCGATCGGGACAGTCCTGCACGACCACGAGACGGACGTCAACGACTTCATCAACCTGGCGTACCGGCACCGGTTCGGCGATAACACGACCACGAGCGAGCGCGGCATGCCGAACGAGTTGTTCCTCGGCGGCTTCTTCCGAAACGGCGGCCTGCAATATCGGCCGGGTTCCACGGATGCGCCCACGTACGTCGACGCCGAGGATCCGACGCTGACGCCGCGCAACGTCTTCGAGGACCGGAAATTCAGCGTCGTCGGCCTCAAGGCCGATTACGGGTTCCCGATCGCTCCAGGCCTCGTCGATGGACAGGTCGGTCTGCTCACGTCGCGTACGTTCGGTCACGAGAACTTTCAATTGATCGACCCGACGGGAAAGGAAGGCAACATCGGAGCGAACTCCGGGTTGTCGGGCGACGATTTCGCCGCCTACGTGGAGACGTCGATCCGACCGGCCGAGTGGTTCGAGCTGCGCACGGGCGTTCGGTTCAATAGTCACGTCGCCCCGTTCGCCGGCAATCAGGAGCAATGGAGCCCGCGCATTCGGCTCAACTTCTTCCCCGATCCATCGAACACCATCTTCGCGTACTTCGGGCGGCTGTTCCTGCCGACGAACATCGAAGACCTGCGATCGATCACGTTGTCGGATACCGGCGCCGGCAGCGTCAAAGCGACCGCGACCCTCCCCGAGCGCGACGCGTTCTACGAGGTGGCCTGGATCCACCGCTTCCCGCTCGGCTTCGTGACGAAGCTCGACGGTTACTGGAAGGACTCGAAGCCCGGCATCGACGACAACACGATTCCGGGTTCGGCGATCACGACCGACATCAACCAGAACGATTCGCACGTACGCGGTATCGAGGCGGTTGTCACGGCCGTACCGCCCGGCTCGCCGCTATCAGGCTACGTCAACTTCGCGCTCAATCACGGCTACGCGAACGGGCCCGTCACGGGCGGTTTCTTCCAGCTCGCTCAACCGAACACGACGTTCGACTTCGACCACGACCAGCGCGTCTCGGTTGTCGCCAACCTGCTGTACACGGTCGGACGAGCGTACATAAGCACCACGGGCATCTACGGTACCGGACTCACGAACTCCTACAGCCCTGACACAACGGCGAAGACGACGGTTGGGAAACCGGGTCAGCCGAACTACCAGCCTGGCTCCAACCTCTACTGCAACGGCCTCCTCTGCTTCAACTCGGCGTTCAAGGTGCCACCGAGCTACATCCAGCAATGGGACGTGGGGTATCAGTTCCAGTTTGGGCGGACGACCGTGCGGCCGGACTTCTTCGTCGACAACGCCTGGGATGCCCACTATGCGCTCAAGGGCGCGTTCTATAGTGGCCCATCGATCGGCCGTCCTCGCACCTACACAGGCCGGGTTAGCATCGGGATCTGATCCAACCCCACCCCACCCGGGGTGGGGTTGACAGCGTCGGCAGAGGTGTTATTATCGCCCAGAGTTTCTTTGGGCCACCTCTGCCACGCTTTCAGTGCTCCAAATCGACGGCAACTCTCTCACTGTTGATCAGGTCGCTTCGGTTGCAGATGGGACCAGTGGCGAGGTTAGGTTAGCGCCCGAGGCCGTGGCCCGAGTGAAGCGCTCTCGCGACTTCATTGAAGAGCTGCTCAGGGGCAATGAGCGCATCTATGGAGTCACGACCGGCTTTGGGCGCCTGGCGGAGGTGTTCATTCCGCCGGCGCGGCGCGCGGAGTTGCAGCTCAACCTCGTACGGAGCCACTCCAGTGGCTTTGGCGCACCGATGCCCCGCGAAGTGGTGCGGGTGATCATGCTGCTGCGGGCCAACGCCCTCGCCCGCGGCAACTCCGGGTGTCGGCTCGAGGTGATCCAACGGCTGCTCGATTTCCTAGAGCTCGGGATACACCCGGTCGTTCCGGAAGTGGGTTCGGTCGGAGCGAGCGGCGACCTCGCTCCGCTGGCGCATATCGCCCAGGCACTGGTCGGGGAGGGCGACGTCGAAATCGATGGCGTGGTGCGGCCGGCTGCGACAGTGCTCGCGTCACATGATCTCCTTCCCCTGCAGTTGGTGGAGAAGGAAGGGCTCGCGCTGATCAATGGGACACAAGGCACGACCGCGCTCGCGCTGTTGAGTCTTCTGAGCGCGGAGCGCACGCTCGAAGCGCTCGAAGTAGCCGGAGCGATGAGTCTGGAAGGTTTGCGCGGGACGCCGGATCCCTTCCGGCCCGAGATTCACGCCGCCCGACCCCATGCCGGACAAGCGGCGAGCGCCGCGCGTCTCTGGGAGCTCCTCGACGATTCCGAGATCCGCGAGTCGCATCGCTATGGCGATCCGCGCGTGCACGACGCGTACTCGCTGCGGTGCATGCCTCAAGTGCACGGAGCGTCGCGCGAAGTGCTGCGCTACGTGCGCGGGGTCATCGAGACGGAAATCAATAGCTCGACGGACAATCCGCTGATCTTCCCGGAGCAGGGGATGGTCGTCAGCGCGGGCAACTTTCACGCGCAGATCGTCTCGCAAGCGCTCGACTTTCTGGCGATCGCGGTCGCCGACCTGGCCAGCATCAGTGAGCGACGGGTCGAGCGGCTCCTCAATCCCGATCTGTCGGAACTGCCCGCGTTCTTGGCTCGCGATGCCGGTGTGCAGTCTGGATTCATGATCGCCCAGGTTGCGATCGCGGATGCACTCTCCGAGCTCCGCGTATTGGCGCACCCGGCGAGCGTCGACTCGGTGCCAACGAGCGGCAACAAGGAAGATCACGTGTCGATGGGATTTGCGGCCGGGCGCAAAGCGAGGCGCGCGGTCCAGCTGCTCGAGTACGTGGTCGCGGTCGAACTGATGTGCGCGGCGCAAGCGCTGGAGTTTCGGAAGCCCCTCAAACCAGGGCGCGGTGTACGCGAAGCCTACGCCATTGTCCGAGAGCATGTGCGTCCGCTGGACGGCGACCGCGCGTTGTCGCGTGACATCGAGCTGCTGCGTGACACGATTCGCTCCGGCCGGTTTACCGCGGTTGGACGGCTCGCATGAGCGGCCACGACATCAGGGCTCCGCGCGGACAGACGCTGTCGTGCAAGGGCTGGCAGCAAGAAGCCGCGCTCCGCATGCTGATGAACAACCTGGATCCGGACGTCGCCGAGCGCCCGCAAGATCTCGTGGTCTACGGTGGCACCGGGAAGGCGGCGCGGAATTGGGACTGCTTCGCGGCCATTGTCAAAGCGCTGCGCGCCCTCGAAGACGATGAGACCCTGCTGGTCCAGAGTGGAAAGCCGGTCGCGGTCTTTCGCACGCACACGAGCGCGCCGCGTGTCTTGATCGCCAACAGCAACCTGGTCGGCCGCTGGGCGACGTGGGATGTCTTCCGCGATCTCGAGCGCCAGGGCCTCACGATGTACGGTCAGATGACCGCTGGGTCGTGGATCTACATCGGATCCCAGGGCATCCTGCAAGGGACGTACGAGACCTTCGGTGCCGTGGCGCGAGCGCACTTCGGCGGCACATTGGCCGGACGGTTGGTCCTCACCGCGGGACTCGGCGGCATGGGCGGCGCACAGCCGCTCGCCGCTACCATGAATGGTGCCGCCTTTCTCGGCATCGATGTCGATCGTGCGCGAATCGAAAAGCGCGTCGCGACGGGATACTGCGATCGGATCAGCTCCGATCTCGATGAAGCGCTCGCCTTGGTGATTGGCGCTCGCGCGGAGAGGCGGGCTCTGTCCGTGGGCTTGGTCGGGAATGCCGCTGCTGTCTTGCCCGAGCTCGTGCGGCGTGGCATCACACCCGATGTGCTGACCGACCAGACGAGCGCCCACGACACATTGAACGGATACGTCCCTGCCGGACTCTCGCTCGAACAGGCGGCTGCGCTGCGTGCGAGCGATCCGTCGCGATATGTGCGGCAGAGTGTTGCCGCGATCGCCGACCACGTGCGGGCAATGCTCGAGATGAGGCGGCGCGGGGCGGTGACCTTTGACTACGGCAACAACTTGCGCACGGTTGCCTTCGACGCGGGTGTCGCGGACGCGTTCGATTTCCCGGGGTTCGTCCCGGCATATGTGCGACCGCTCTTCTGTGAGGGCAAAGGGCCGTTTCGCTGGGTCGCGCTCTCGGGCGATGAGCGCGATATCCATCGCACCGACGAGCTTGTGCTGGAGCTCTTCCCCAACGATGCGCATCTGCACCGGTGGATCGCGATGGCACGCGAGAAGGTCCACTTCCAAGGACTTCCGGCCCGGATCTGTTGGCTCGGCCAGGGCGAACGCGCACGGTTCGGCGTCGCGCTCAATGACCTGGTTGCATCGGGGGAGTTGTCGGCCCCGATCGTGATCGGGCGCGATCACCTCGATACGGGGAGCGTGGCGTCGCCCTTCCGCGAGACGGAGGCGATGAAGGACGGCAGCGATGCAATCGCCGACTGGGCGATTCTGAATGCCTTACTCAACGTCGCGAGCGGCGCGTCATGGGTGTCGTTCCATCACGGTGGCGGCGTGGGCATTGGCAACTCACTGCATGCCGGCCAGGTGATTGTCGCAGACGGTACACCCGAGATGCGCCTTCGCCTCGAACGCGTCTTGACCAACGATCCTGGCATCGGTGTCGCGCGACACGCCGATGCGGGGTACGAGACGGCGCAGCAAGCTGCCGCGACGCACGGCATCTGCTTGCCGATGCGCGCGAGCTGACGGCTCGCCCATGCCGGTCCTGCGGAACATTGGTGTCCTGGCCACCTGTCGCGGCGAAGGCGGGCAGGGCGAAGTGCATGAAGTGGCGCACGCCGCACTCGCGTGGACGGACGACACCATACGGTGGGTCGGGCCCGCGCACACGCTGCCTCCGGCGTATCGGGGTTGGGACGCGATTGACGCGGGGGGCCGCCTCGTGATTCCCGGCCTCGTGGACTGTCACACGCATCTGGCGTTCGGCGGATGGCGGGCGGATGAGTTCAGCCAGCGGCTGACGGGTCGGAGCTACCAGGAGATCGCGGCCGCCGGCGGCGGAATCCTCGCTACGGTTCGGGTCACGCGTGATGCGAGCGAGATGGAATTGGTCGCGCGCGCCGCGCGGTTCCTCGATGGCATGGTCGCGTTGGGTGTCACGACGGTCGAATGCAAGAGCGGCTATGGGCTCAGTCTCAACGAGGAGCTCAAGCTGCTGCGCATCTACCGGGCGCTGCAAGGACGACACGCCGTACGCATCGCACCGACCCTGCTGGCCGCGCACGCACTGCCGCCCGAGTATCGCGACGATCGGTCGTCGTACCTCGATCTCGTGGTCGACGAGCTGATTCCTGCAGTGGCGGCGGCGGGGTTGGCCGAGGCGTGCGACGTGTTCGTCGAGAAAGGGGCATTCACGGTCGACGAAGGGCGTCGAGTATTGCTCGCCGGGCGCGCGGGCGGTCTTGCGGCGCGTATTCACGCCGATCAGCTCAGTGTGTCCGGCGGCGCGCTCCTGGCTGCGGAAGTTGGCGCGCGGTCGGCCGATCATCTCGAGTGCGTGACGCCAACGGGCATTCGCGCACTAGCGGACGCCCGCGTGGTTGCCGTCAGCTTGCCATTGGCGACGTTGTATCTCGGACAACGGCCAATGCCGGCTCGTGACCTCATTGGCGCCGGCGTTCACGTGGCGGTAGCGACTGACTTCAACCCTGGCTCGGCGCCGACTTATGATCTGCCGCTCGCCATGATGTTGGCGTGCACGCTACAGCGGATGACGCCTGCCGAGGCGCTCAAGGGCGCGACATTGTACGCGGCCCAGGCGGTCGGGCGCATGGACGATATCGGATCTCTGGAAGCGGGGAAGAAGGCCGACTTCGCCGTGATCGACGCGTCGGATCCTACGCAGTGGCTCTACCATTTTCGGCCCAACGCGTGCGTCATGACCGTGATCGGTGGACGCGTCGCGTGGGCCAATGCGTGACGAAGATGTCAGAGCGGCTCGGCGCGGTGATCGGGACAGCTGTCCGCGCGGGTGCGGCGCCGCGCGCGGTCATCGTGGGCTTCCCGTGTGACGAGGGTGTGCGACGGAATGGTGGTCGAGTGGGCGCGGCGCGTGCACCGGGCGCGATCCGTGAGGCGCTCTACCGCATGCTACCCGACCCTCGCTCGGGCGACACGCACGTCGAGCTCCTCGCGCATACGCTCGATTTGGGAGACATGCCATTATCCGGGGAATTAGAGGTTGACCAGCTGTGCCTTGGCGCGATACTCGCGCCGTACATCGAACACGATGTGCTTGCCATCGTACTCGGCGGTGGTCACGAGACCGCGTATGGGCACTTCCTCGCGTATGCCGCCGTCGGACGCGCGGTGACGCTCCTGAATTGGGACGCGCACACGGACGTGCGGGAGTTGCGGGACGGTGAGGGGCACTCGGGTTCGCCCTTTCGCCAGGCGCTCAGTCATGTGAGCGGCGTGGCTCGCGGATATACGGTGGCGGGGCTGCAAGCGCACCAAGTATCGCCTGGAGCACTCGAGTTCATCTCCAGTCATGACGGCGACTGGGTCTGGCGTGAAGACGTAAGTCCTGCCACAGTCGACGGCGTGTACGCGGCCCTTACGGCACCGGCGTTGGTGAGCTTTGATATGGATGTGGTCGACCAGTCGGAGGCGCCGGGTGTGAGCGCACCCGCGGTCGGGGGAATCTCCGCCGACCTGTGGCTTCGCGCCGCCGATCAAGCAGGACGCTGCCCAGCCGTTCGCTCGGTCGATATTGTGGAGGTCAATCCCGCGTTCGATCTCGATGGTCGCACAGCGCGCCTGGCCGCACTGGCTGTGTGGGCGATCCTACGTGGTCGTGCGCTTTCCGGAGGAGTCGATGGTTCAGCCGCTCGGTAACAAGCGCCAACTCATTCATCGCGTGGCCGGTATCGAGGGGCACGTGGGGTCCCTCAAAAAAATGATGATGGATGATCGCGACAGCCTGGAGGTGCTCGAGCAGATCGCGGCCATTCGCGGGGCGATCGAACGGCTGTCGCACGTCATCTTCGAGGAGTATGTGGAAGGCGTCCTGCAGGACCTGCAGTCGTCGACCAGCGAACGACCCGCGGCGGTCGCGGAGATTCGGGCGGCGATAGAAACGCTGCGCTAGAACTGCTGGATCAACTGAGTACTACGTCGTGGGTGATTGCCATGTCACCCGCCAGCGAATGCACGACCGAACAATACTTGTCGAGTGCGAGCGCGACGGCACGGCGCACCTTTGCTTCATCCAGCCCCTCGCCGTGCACGGCGTAGATGAAATGAATACCGACGAGGCGCCTCGGCTCGGCCTCCCGCCGGGTGCCTGAGGCGTAGACCGTTAGGGACTTGAGTCCCATGCGCATCTTTTCGATCATCGAGACCACATCGGACGCCGAACATGCCGCGGCGGCGAGGAGCAGGGTGGGTAATGGCCCCGGTGCGGCGACGTTGTTGGCATCGATCGTCAGCGTGCCCGTACCCGGCGCGGTTCCCTCGAAACGGAGATCGCCGACCCAACGCAAGGTTGCCTGCTTGATTTCTTCTGTCATGCCATGCGCCGCACGCGGCGGACGAGCAGGTACGCACCGGTCACAGCGGACGTAGCGCCACCCAGGAGCAACGGCAGCACGACGGCGTACCACAGGAGCCGAGTGCTGTTCAGGGCTGGGTAGTCGAAGCTGTGAATCGCGTCGCGCGCCCAGCGCCACACGCGGATCGCGTGATCAGTGAAACCGACTGGCGTGCCGTTCACGGCGTCGAGGTACACGACCGAGCCGACGGCATCCGCGAATGTCACGCGCCACGCGGGCAGATGCCGCTCACGGCCCGGGCGCGCGTAGTAGTACGAATCGTAGCGCGTGAGAAAGTCCGCACGTGCGATCGGAGCGGACCCACCCATCACCCGAGACGCGATCCGATCGGCGTCGTCGGCGGCGAGTACGCTTCGCGAGTGTCCGGTCGTGGCGTCCACCCAAAATTCCCAACCATCGGCGAGATGGATGTCGTAGCCGGGCTGGTCCTCGAGTTGTACCAGATCGATGGCGACTGGTCGTGAGCGATCGCTCAACTGCGCCAGCGCGGCGGCTTCGGTGACGCGGATCTGGTCCCAGCGGAGGCGGTCCCCGCGCGCTCGCGCGACTTGCGCGCCGCTCGGGAAAGTCGAGGGGCCGAGGTTCTCGAGAATACCAGTGAACGTCCAGGTGAGAACCAGCAGTCCGAAAATGACGCCGGCGAGATGGTGCCACTTCGAAACGCCGCGGTAGGCGGTCGGACGCCAGCGTCCGCGCTTCCGATTGGGAAATAGCTGCACCAACCCCAACGTGATGCCGGTGAGTGCGATCAACACCGCGATCGCAGGCAGCCCCACGCTGAGCTGCTGCCAGAGGGATTCACGGTCTTGCAAGAGCCACTGGAAGTACATCCAATGCGGGACGGTGCCCAGCCAGGTCGTGAGGCGTGTCGTCGAGGTCGCGCGACCGAATGCGGTGCCGCCTCGCTGCTCGACGTAGATGGCGGTCGCGCTCGGGTTCGCGAAACGGACCCGATAGGCCGGAAACTCGTGCGCGTAGTCTCGATTCTCCATGTAGTGATCACCACGCGCGAGCAGATCGACTCCTTTGACCCGAGCGCCCGCCTCGACGCGCTCGGCCGCAATCGCCGATGCGGCCGCGGGGTCAATCGGCGACAGCACCGATCCCGTCCTCGCGTCCACGAGCGCGAGCGCCACGGGGTGGTACGCGAGCTCACCCCAGATCTGGTACGCCGGGCGGTCGCGCCACCAGAAGAGGCGGCCGCCGATCGGCGTGCGATCGGTCACCTTCGCCGGAAAGGTCAGCGAGGGAATGCGACCCTGTGCCGCGCGCGCCGCCGCGGCGAAGCCGACGAGGGAGTCCGTTGCATCGAACGGGGTGAGTTGGCTGAGCAGCTGCGAGTCGGTGTAGGCCGGCCAATCGTAGAACGCCATGGCGATGCCGCTCGTGAACCAGACGAACACCAGCGTACCGAGCACGATCCCAATCCAGCGGTGCGTGAGGTACAGCAGGCGCTTCCAGCCTAGCGCCGCCGGTGCCCGTTGCGGGATATGGCCAGCCACGCTGGCGATCTGAACTGCCATCTCCGTCACCGCCGCCTGTGCTAGAACTTCGCCCCGAGCTGAAAGATCACACGCCGCGGTGCCCCTGCGAACGCAAACTGTGCGGTGCTGAGATCGCCATCCGTCAGGTACTTCTCGTCGAAGATGTTGCTCACGACGACCGCCGCCGTGTATCGGCGGAACTGCCAGCTCAATCGGGTGTTGGTCACGAAGTACGACGGCATGAGGAACGTGTTGGCGTAGTCGAGGTAGGCCGAGCCGGAGAAGTGGCCGTCGATGTAGAACCCGAAATTGGCGGGCAAGCTCAGGTCCGCGCCGATATCGTAGTTGTCCTTCGGTGCGAGCGCGATCCGATTGCCGGTGTAGTCGTAGTCAGTTCCATTCGAATTGAACCGATACGAGCCGAAGTGCGCGCCGTAGTACGCGTACTTGGCGAACAGCATGATATCGGGCGTGATCTGGCTGTTCAGGCCCGCTTCGATGCCTGGAAATTTCTCGACTCCGCCATTCGTGGTGGCGAACGTGTTCCCGCTCGTGCGTATCTGAAGCTCGATCCCGTCGCGCTGCAGCCAGAACGCCGATGCATCGAAGCCGAGTAACCCTCGCAGGAGGCTGCCTTTGAAGCCGCCCTCGTAGTTGGTGATCGTCTCAGGCGTGGGCGAGGTCGGGGCGATGGACTGTGGGTCAACCGATGACGGTGGAGGTAGGAAGCCTTCCGCGTACTGCACGTAGACGCTCAGCTGGTCGTCACTCGACGATGCTCCGTTCAGTACCCGATAACTCAACCCGACTTTTGGAGTGAACTTCCGGTATGTCCCGTTCTGGGGCGCTTGGGTCCCGCCGAGGATCGAGTGTGACGAGATCTCGTTCAGGTCGTACCGTCCGCCGAGCGAGAGGCGCAACCGGTCGAAGAACGCGAGCTCGTCCTGGAGGTAGGCGGAATAGAACGTGGTGTAGTACGTACTGCCGCCGATGTCGACGGCCCGGAGATCGTAGAGGCCGGGGTACTGCGGGTGCCGATAGTCGACGTACACGCCATCTTGGATCGAGTCGGCCGTGGTCGGCCCATAGGGCAGGAGAGAATTGCGGTTTCCGGTGTTGCGTTCGAAGCTCACGCCGGTGATGAGCCGGTTCCTGAACTCCTTGGGGCCGAACCGCCCTTCGAGCTGCAGGTCATTGAAGTAGGCGTCCTCTTCGCGGTGTGAGGTGAACGGGAAGAGGAGCACATCGAACGAGCCGGCCGATGGCGGCGAGAGCACGTCACCATCGTTGAGGAAGTCGTAGCGGCTGTGTCGATAGCCGAATGTATTCGTGAGAGCGAACCCCTCGGTGAGCGCCCGCTTGACTCGGAGCGTCGTGCGCACGTCTTCTTGATTGTACTGCGCCTCGGGCAGGTTCAGATTGGTATAGAAAAGGGCAGGGTCGATGTTCGACAGCAGCTGTCCATTCTGAATCGGGATCGGCGCGGGCGTGCCGCCGTAGTTCGTGACGTAGTTCGCGGTCACCATGATGTTCGTCTTGTCATCAGGCTTCGATACGAACTTCCCGAACAGCGCTTCTGACTGCCGTTGAATCGAGGGGAACGCGAACCCGTCATGACGGTCGCCCTGCCAGGATACGACGTATCCATTCTGGCTGCCGAGTGGACCGGTCGCCGTCGCCGAGCCGCGGACATAGCCGAGATCACCGACTTCGGCGTTCGCGGCGAACTCGGGTTGCGAAGTGGGCTGCGGTGTCAGGATGTTGATCGTGCCGCCGATCGCCGTTCGTCCGTAGAGGGCGGAGCTCGGCCCCCGGACGACTTCGACCTGGTCGATCATGTTCACCGGGATGTTGTTGATCTGCGCGCTGTTTCGGGCGTCAGTCTGCGGCACTCCATCAATCAGAATGAGAACGGTCTCGTTCTCGTTGCCCAGTCGTGGGAGTCCGCGGAGCTGGATCGACTGGAAGTTCTCCCCGAACTGCGCCGCCGTCACTCCGGTGGTGGTTTGTACGACCTGCATGAGCGTCTGCGCGCCGCTCTGCTGGATGATCGTCGCCGGTACGACTTCGACCGGAGCAGGCACGTCGCGCACTTGAGTCGGCGCTTTCGATGCGGTCACGACGACTTGAGTCAATGCGCTGGGCACGGCGATCAGTTTGAAGTCCAGCGTCGCCTGCTGATCAGCGGCGATCGTAACGGACAGTGTCAACGCCTGGAATCCGATGCGCTGCACGGTGACGCGGTACGGTCCCGCTGGAAGACCGACGACGTGATAGCTGCCATCGGCGCCAGTGACGGCATGAGCCGACGTCTCGAGGACCTGCACCGTCGCATCGCTGATCGGCTCACTCGTCTGGGCATCGCTGACATGGCCCGCAAGCATACCTGTGGGCTGCGGCGCCGGGGGATCCTCCGGCGGGTCGCGCCGAAGCACAACGATATCGCCGGTGGGGTTCGCCACGGCGCGGAGGGGGCTGTCTTTCAGTACGGTGAGCAACGCCGTCGCCAATGTGACGCGACCAAGATGCGCCGTCACGTGCTGGGAGAGGCCTTGCAAGTCAGTGGCGAACGTAATGCTGACGTGGCCCAACCGGGCGATGCTCTGAAGGGCACTCGTGCGTGGCTGATCGGCGAGATCGACCGTTACCATGCGCTGCAGAGCGGGGACTTCGGAGACGTCGCGCTGGGCCGACGCCAGCATGGGCGTCGGCGTTGCCGCCGCGGGCGGTTGAGCCGCCACGCGAAGCACGAACATCGCAACCGCTGCAATCCCAAAACGCATCTACGACTTCCTCGGCGAGAGCAGGATGATCTGGCCTTCGCGGGTATAGCCGGCGTGTAACGCGACCGTGAGCGACCTGAGGACCCGCGCCAGGTCCGGGTCGGGGAAGACGATGGTCACGTGCCGCGCCGCGAGCGTAGAGTCGGTGATCTGAATATCGACGTCATACCAGCGTCCGAGGTCGGCGGCGACTGACCGGAGCGGCACATCATCGAAACTCAACTCGCCTCGCGTCCACGACAGATAGCGGGTGACGTTGACGCCGCGCAGCACGGCGATATCGCCGGCCGGGGTGCGCTGCGCGAGATCGCCGGGGTGGAGCGCGACTCGCGAGTCGCCGAATGCGACCTCGCCGCTCGCGACCACGACCTGCGCGCGATCATCATCCGCGTACGAGCGTAGCGTGAATGCGGTGCCAACGTCTCGCACCACCGCGCCCCCAGCCACGGCAGCGAAGGGCCGCGCGAGGTCGTGCCGGACGTCGAAGTATGCCTCACCGTCGAGAGAGACGTCTCGGCGCCCCTCGCCATAGCCCGCTGGCACGTGCAGCACGCTGCCCGGGCCCAACAGCACATGCGTGCCATCGGCGAGCGTGATGTCCGTACGATGACCGCGGGGGCTCGTGAACGTACGCTCTGTCGCGACCTCGCGTGCGCGGTCCGGGCGGTCGTTGATCGAGCGCACGAGTACCACGGCGCTCGCCGCGAGGACGACGGCGGCCGCGAGCGCCCAGCGGAGATACGGCGGGCGCATTGTCGAGGACCGCTCAACCGCCCCTGACGATCTGACAACGCGTAACGCGGGGCCGCGACGAATCCCCGGCGCGATGTGTTTCCAGGCGGCACCGGAGTCGAAGCGCCGCTCAGTCTGTCCCGCTTCGCTCCACGTTGCCTCGAGCTCTGCAAGGAGCTTCTCATTTTGCGGATCCGACGCAGCCCAACGACGGACCGCCTCGATCTCGACTTCACTGCACTCGCCAGCGAGAAATCGCTCTAACAGGCCCCAATCGGGGTCATGATCGCTTGTCATGTGAACACACAACGACCGAGCGACTCCAAACCCTTCATAGCCGTTGCCGTATTGTGACTTGCCAGACACGGCATTATCGTGCGATTGCCGAAGTGCAATCCAGCCTCACCCCTCATGACCTTTTCAGCGCGCCACGATCCGATCGTTCCACCGCATGTCGAGCATGCGGCGGCGCATCGGGATGCCGAGTTGCTGGCGCGCGCACGAACGGGCGATTCGGCGGCTTTCGAGGCGCTCTTTCACGCCTACTACGACCCACTGTGCCGGCTCGTCGATCGCTATGTGCGATCGGCGGAGACGGCTGAAGAAGTCGTACAGAGCCTATTCCTCAGGCTGTGGGAGCAGCGTGAGACGTGGACGGTGCGGGACACGGTCCGCGTCTACTTGTACTCCGCGGCCCGCCGGCGGGCACTGGATCATCTCAAGCACGAGCGTGTCACCCGCCGGTTTCGGGAGGCCGCCATCGCCGATCCGAGTCTCGTGGGCAACGATGCCTCCGCTCCGTCCGTCGTGGAAAGGCTCGAGACGGCGGATCGCGTCAAACGTGTCCGCGACGCGATCGATGGGCTACCGGATCGCTATCGGGCGGTGCTCGTGCTTCGCACTGAACATCATCTGACCGTCCCCGATATTGCGCGGATTCTCGGCATTCCGATCAAGACGGCCGAGACGCGCGCGGCACGCGCGCTCAAGTTGTTGCGTGCCGCGCTGTCTCGATGATCAAAAGGCTGCTCTGAGCTCGACCAGGACGCGACGCGGCGCGCCAGGGAACACGTACAGAGGTGCGGTGATCTCGCCATCGTAGAAGTTGAGCCGATTGAGAATATTCTCGACGGCGACCGCGAGGGTGTATTGATGCCAGCGGTAGCTCACGCGGCCATTCAGCGTAAAGCTCGGTGGTATCAAGTACACGTTCTCCGGGTCGAGGGCTTTGTTCCCCTCGTACAGGCCGGACATGACGACACCGAACGGTCCGTATCCGTAGTTCCCGGAGACGTTGATCATGTCATGTGGGGACAGGTTCACGCGGAGACCCTTCAGACTGACCAACGTGTCGTTTTGCTGGAAATTGAACCGGCCATACACGCCGTTGTAGTAGGCATAAAACGCGTGCAGCGCGAACTGCGTCACCGGTTGGAAGTCCACTTCAGTCTCCACCCCCGTGAACTTCTCTTGGCCGCCTGGAGAGGTCACGAACGTGTTCGGGTGCGGGCCCGGTAGCAGGATCTCGATGCCGTCTCGCAGCATACTGAACGCGGAGACATCGAACGCGACCATATCGCTCAGCATACTGCCTTTGACGCCACCTTCGTAGTTCGTGATGTTCTCGGGAGCGATCGGGTTGTTCGGGTTGACGGCGACCGTGATCGTCGTCGGTTCCGAGCCGGGTCGGAACGCGGTCGCGTATTGAGCGTAGACGCTCAGTTGAGGCGCTCGCGGATCCGCCGAGTCCAACACGCGCAAGGTCGCACCGCCTTTTGGGCTGAACTTGTGTCCGTCGGCGGCGACCAGACTCGGCGCCGAGCCCGGGACGAGGAACGTCGCATCAATGGCATCGTGATCGTACCGCAGGCCAGCGTTCAGTCGGAGGCGGCCGAAGATCGTGATCTCGTCTTTGATATAGGCGCTCAAGAACGTGCCCTGATAGTTGACCTGGCCGTTGTCGATTTCGAGGAGCTGCGTCGCGTTTGGAAACACGGGATCATGGTAGTCGATGGGCACACCCTCTGAGACGGGATCCGAGTACACCGTCTGCGTGCCCTCGGTGCCGGTGTTCCGGTCCAGCGTTCCGCCGAACAGGATCCGGTTCTGAAACGCGGACGGCCCGAAGTGCGCTTCCATGCGCATGTCGTCGTACCAGGCGTCTTCCTGACGTAACCGTGAAAACGGGTAGAGCGTGACGGTGTCGCCCCCGGGCGCCGATGGTCCAACGAGATAGTCGCCGTCGTCCTGGAAGTTGTACAGCGAGTGCCGGAAGCCAAAGACGTTGGAGACGTTGAGATCGTTGGAGAAGTCGTGTCGGATCGTGGCCATCGTCCGGATATGTTCTTCGTTGTATTGCGCCGTGGGAAGGTTCAGGTTCGTGTAGGGCGAGAAGGTCGGGTCGATCGAGGACAGCAGGTGCGTCCCCTCGACCAGCGGGAGACCGGTCGGCGTGCCACCCCGGTTGAGCGCGTAGTTCGCCTCGAGCGTGAGATGCGTCTTGTCGTCCAAGGGCGTCGTGAACTTGCCGAACAGCGACGCGGCGTGCTTGTGATACGGTCGCACATCCTGGAAGCTCTGGTGCTCGTCGCCCATGAACGACAGCAGGTATCCCGCCTTGCTCCCGGTGGTGATCGGTCCGGTGGCGGTGAAGGCGCCCCGGACGAGTCCAAATTGGCCGGTCTGCAAGTCGGCAGTGAAGTGCGGCTCGGGCGTCGGATCCTGCGTGAAGATGCTGACGACGCCGGCGATCGCCGTGCGTCCGTAGAGTGCGGAGTTCGGACCTTTCACCACCTCGACGTGATCGATATTATCGATCGGCGTCGTCAGGATCTGGGCACTGTTGCGGGCATCCGTCTGCGGCACGCCATCGAGTAGAATCAGCGTGCCTTCGTTCTCGTCTCCGAACCGGGGGACGCCGCGAAGCTGGATCGAGTTGAAGTTCTCACCGAACGACCCCATAGAGACGCCGGGCACCGTCTTGATCGCCTCGGTGAAGTTGGTCGCTTCCGTCTGGAGGAGCATGCTGTCCGTGAGGACGTTGACCGCGGCGGGGACATCGCGGATCTCAGTCGCGGTGCGGGATGCGGTGACGACGACGCCGGTGAGGGCGGTCGGTACCGGGGTCATGAGGATCTCGACCTGGGTTGACTGGCCCGTTTGGACGCTGACGCGGCGTTCGAACGGGGACTGGCCGAGTGCGACCACGCTCAGCGTATAGTCGCCGGCCGGAACGTCCGCCAACGTGAACGTGCCGGCGTCAGACGTTCGTGCCGTGGCGCCGGTCTCTTTTAACGACACCGTCGCTCGGGCGATCGGTGTGCCCGCTTCCTTGCGAGCGACGCGGCCTCGGATACTGCCGCTCGGCTGAGCGATCAGCCAACAGGGGGTGAGTAGAACGAGTGCGGACAGACGAAGGCGTCGCATGCTCGATCTCCGGTGTGAGCAGTCGATGGACTGATGAGGTGCATCCATCGACAACGACTCAACCGGTCACAACCCTTCACCGCGCTGCGCCCTCTTGTGTGGCATAGTCTAGGGGACTATGCTACCAGGATATGTCTCATGTGTTTCGCAATCGGAAGAAGCTCGGGCTTCGCGTGGCGCGCATCCGTGGACAGATGGACGCAGTCGCCCGGGCGCTGGAGGAGGGGCACGAGTGCGGCGAGGTGCTGCGGCTCATCGCCAGCGCGCGCGGTGCGATGAACGGGCTCATGGCCGAAGTGCTCGCCGATCATTTGCGCCACCATGCGTTTCGTGGGGTCCGTCCCGGGTCAGCTGATAACGAAGCTGCCGACGATGTGATCGACGTCATCCGCTCCTATCTCAAATGACGGAACAGGACCATGAGCATGGCGATGGCATCGAGTGGACCGAGCTCGCGCGCATTGCGTTCGTAGCGCTCTCGGCCGCGGCGGTCTGGTTTCGGCTGTGGGAGCCCTTTTCGCGGGTCAGCGTTATAGGACTCCTCGGGGTGCTGGTCGGCGGCTACCCGATTTTCCATGAAGCGTGGGAGAACATCCGCGAGCGGCGGATGACAATGGAGTTGTCGATGACGATCGCGCTGGTCGCGGCGTTGCTCATCGGCCAGTTCTTCACGGCGCTCGTCATTACCGTCTTCGTGTTGATCGCGGAAGTGCTCGAAGGGCTTACCGTGGGGCGCGGGCGGAAGGCAATCCATGATCTGCTCGATTTTCTGCCGCAGACCGCGACCGTGCGCCGCACCGGGGGTCCGCGAGAGATTCCCGCGAGCGAGCTGCGGGTCGGTGACATCGTTCTCGTCGCGCCTGGCGCGCGGATCCCGGTCGATGGCCGAGTCTCGAGCGGCCATTCGTACGTCGATCAGGCGACGATTACCGGCGAGTCCGTGCCGGTCGAGAAGTCCACGGGTGCGGCAGTCTACGCCGGCACCGTCAATCAGTCGGGTGCGTTGGATGTGTCCGCGGAACGGCTGGGCCGGGACACGAGCTTCGGCAAGATCGTGGAGGCGGTCGAGCGCGCCGAGCGCTCGCGGGCGCCGGTGCAGAAGACCGCCGATCGGTACGCCGGCTACCTCGTGTACTTCGCGCTGGGCTGTGCTGTCCTGACATACGTGATCACGCGCAACGTGACGTCGACGATCTCGGTAATCATCGTGGCGGGCGCTTGCGGGATAGCCGCTGGTACTCCCCTCGCGGTCTTGGGCGCGATCGGTCGCGCGGCCCGAGCAGGAGCGATCATCAAGGGTGGTCGGTATCTCGAGGCGTTGTGGGGTGTCGATACCGTGGCCTTCGACAAGACGGGCACGGTTACGGTCGGGACTCCGGAAGTGCGCAGAATTCGGCCCGAGGGCGTGACGGAGCGAGAGGTGCTCGAAGCGGCGGCGATCGCGGAACGACGGTCCGAGCATCCGTTGGGGAAGGCGATCGTAGCTCGTGCCGACGCCGCGGCGATCCCGGTGGTGGAGCCAGCAGGCTTTGAGTACACTCCCGGGCGCGGCGTCGATGCGACAACCGGTAGCGGGGACCACATCCTGGCCGGGACTGCGGCATTTCTGGCTGAACATGGAGTCAGCGTCCCGCCGACCGCCACGGTGTCGGGGCGAAATGGCCGGAGCGCGGTGTCATCGGTATTCATCGCTCGCGACGGCCGTATGCTCGGCTCGATCGACGTCGCCGATGCCGTGCGGCCCGAGGCGGCCGGAGCGGTGCGGGCGCTGCGGGGGATGGGACTTCGAACCGTGCTGCTGACAGGCGACGTCAGACCGGTCGCCGATGCCGTGGGCGAAGAGCTGCACGTCGACGAGATCGGCGCCGAGCTGCTGCCGGCCGATAAAGCCGCGATGGTGCATGGGCTGGTCGAGAGGGGCAAGCGCGTGGCAATGGTGGGCGACGGCGTGAATGACGCGCCAGCGCTGACCGAGGCGACAGTTGGTGTTGCCATGGGGTCGGGGACCGACGTCGCGCGTGAGAGCGCTGACGTGGTGCTGCTCGGATCGGACCTGGGTGCGTTCGTCGAGACGGTGCGCATCGCGCGCCGCTGTCAGGCGATCATCCGGTTCAACTTCATCGGCACACTGTCCGTCGACGCGGTGGGCGTGGCCCTCGCCGCGTTCGGGTATCTGAATCCCCTCCTCGCCGCGTTCATCCACGTCGCGTCCGAGCTCACGTTTATACTGAACTCCGCCCGACTCCTGCCGGCGATATCGCGCTCGACGTCATTCTCGGGGCGCGCAATGGCGCCGCCCGAAACCGATCTGCCTGTAGCGCGGCCAGGCCGGGCATAAAGAAATCGTTAAATCCATATCGTGAGTGGATTTTGAATGTGGCCACGGCTTGGATCATGCGATTGGCCGCAGCACACCGGACTGGGACCGCGGGTGATGATCCAGAGTGACGACCCCTTGCCTGAACACGAGAATAGACGGCGCGAGAGTGGCAGCAGTCTGCGAGCTCAGGTGGACACACTGCACGGCGCGTTGGTTCAGGCCCGGGAAGGTGGTGAGTACGACACCGCGCAACTCCGTGATGAGGTTGCGGCCGTCGCCACGGCAGCGCGAGACGAACACGTCCCGCCCGAGCGTCTGTTGGTTCTGCTCAAGCGCCTGACTCGAGATGATGCGCTGGACCGTGTCGGTGAATGGTGGCGGTGCGTGCTGGCCGACCGGTTCGTCCGATGGGGCATCGAGGCGTACTATGGATTGCCAAGCGACCACCAGGACAAACGGCGTGTGCGCCACCAATGCTAGCTATCAGTGATGCAGCAGCCCACCGTAGTCCAGCGTGAATGTTGCGATGCCGCTATTGCTCGTTCTGCCGAAGAGAGTCTGCACACGGCTTGACGCCATGTCGCGCACGTAGGCGAGATCCAGACGACAGGGTGCGATGCGGATTGTGAGTCCGGCGGTCGGGGACGTCTCGTCGACACCAAACCGCACCGCGAGATGCTTCTCGGCCAACGTCTGCTCGAAACCAAGGTTTGGCTCGAGCTCGCTGGTGTGCGTCGCAGTCCGAGTGTTGCTCTTCCTGAGCCACGTTCCACCCGCATCGAGCAGCGCCCCGGTCCAAGGGCTCGCCGACACACCGAGTCGGTACTCGTTGCTGCGAGCCGTCCCCTCGGTCGCGCCGGCACTGTCGCTCAGCCGATCGAGATCTCGGTTCAGCAATGCGCGGAATCCAATCAGGAGGATCGCGTTCGGTTGCCACGTCAAGCCGAACCCGCCCGATGGCCGCCACCGCGTTTCAAAGTGCAGGCTGTCGGCGCCTCCCCTTGGGGCCGCATCGAACGCGGAGGTCTCGTAGGAGAGCAAGATACCGGCTGAGAGGCCCGCGGCGATCGGCATAGCGATCTTCGAGAAGATCGCATGATCGGAGCCCGAACCCACGAGCGGCGTGGACTTCATATCGAACTGGACCTGGTTGGTTCCTTGAGCCAGGGCGACCACGTAGATCGCCAACCCGTGCCACAGCGGGGGTGACGTCAGGCCGACGGCCGCGAAATGGAACGCATTCCCGTTCCCGTATTGCGTGTCGCCAAAGTCGAGGAGCGCCGTTGAGGTGTCCTTCCAGACGAGCGCATAGTTGCCCCACGTGGCGCCGTCTCCGCCGAATCCGATGGAGCGAACCCCTTTCTTGATCTGACCGGAGGAAAAGTCGCGCATCGAGATGTCGGGCGACTGTGACGCGAGTGAACTGGAAGCGGCTGCGCTGATCAAGAGCGCCGCCATAACCGATCGACACACTGAACTCATGACCCTTTGCTATTGGTCTTGTCCAACGCGGCGCGGGGCTCCAGTCGCCGGACCTCGTCGTCGCGCGAGAGCGGGTGTGATGGTGACGCCTGGGTTGGGGGTGGGAAACTGGCGATCGTCGCGACGAGCGCGAGAGAAAGGCAAAGCATGAGGGTCTCCGAAGCGTCCTTGCCCTGGGCAAGGCAATATGATACAGTTGCATCATGCGATCTAGTTCACCTGCGATAAGCAAACGGCGAGAACACGGGACCGCAAGCTCGACCGCTCGCTGGGTGCTCTTGATCCACCAGATCCCACCGAAGCCGGACTACCTGCGGGTGAAGATCAGCCGCCGCCTCCAACGCATCGGAGCGGTGGCCATCAAGAACTCGGTCTATGTGCTCCCCGCCGGCGAGGCGACCCTCGAGGATTTCCAGTGGGTGCTGCGCGAGATCACGAGCGATGGTGGAGACGGGTCCGTCTGCCATGCCTCGTTTGTCGACGGGCTCACCGATGAAGAAGTCGAAACGCTGTTCCGCGCCGCGCGGTCACGCGACTACGAGGAGATCGCCGAATCCGCTCGCGCCGCGCTCAAGGCGTTGACGGTCGCCAAAGCGTCGGACGCTGATTTCCGCGCCAAGGCTCGCGGCGAGCTCGCACGGTTGCGGCGGCGGGTCGCGGACATCTCGGCCATCGACTTCTTCGGCTCGCCGGCACGTGCCCAGGTGGACGAGCTGCTCGAACGGCTCGAAGTCCGACTCCGCGCTGCCGCACCATCTGAGGCACCGGCCGTCACGCGGGCGCATGGTTCGCAAGGACTCGTGGACCACCGAGAAGTGCGGGGTCGCACGTGGGTCACCCGCGAGGGAGTCTTCGTCGACCGCATCGCGAGTGCGTGGTTGATTCGGCGCATCGATCCCGGCGCGCGGTTCGCGTTCGTCTCCGCGGAGGGCTATATCCCGAAGCCGGGCGAGCTCCGCTTCGACATGTTCGAGGCCGAGTTCACGCACGAGGGGGATCGGTGCACCTTCGAGACACTCGTGGCCCGATTCGGTCTCCAGGCAGACATTGCGCTCCGAGCCGTCGGGGAGATCGTCCACGATATCGACGTCAAGGATGCCAAGTTCGCGCGCGCGGAAGCCGCTGGCGTGAAACGTCTGCTGGAAGGGATCGCGGCCGCGTACCCCTCGGACGACGATCGGTTGGAGCATGGGGCGTCGCTCTTCGACAGTCTGTACGCGGCGTTCCGTCCCGCCACACAAGCGCGTACGGGGCGGCGCCGGCGCTCATGAGGCGACACGTGTGCAGTGGGTGACCCGACGCCACATCCGCGTGAATCGCGCGGCGACGGCGTGGTTCATCCGAGGCACTGGTCGCCGCCTATCGGCCGCGTGACCCGGCCCTGGCGGTCATGGCGCGGATCGTCCACGGAGCCGATTTCGCGGACGCCATCGACTGTACGCCGGAGTCGGCGGGATTGCGCGCGATCTCGCGAGGGTTCCCGCTGGTGGCTCACCACGACGATGACACCGTGGAGCGCGCCTCGTTTCTGTATGACGCGCTCTATGCGGCGCTGAGGGAGCAGCTCGTCCGATGATCCCGACGACGGTGCGCGCCGTACGGTGGTCGCGAATCTCGACGGATTCGAGCGCCTGCACGGCGTGATCGCGGTACCCGAGATGGGCCGCGTCTACGCGTCGGTCACCGGCCGGCGGCAGGTCGCGGTCGTTGATGCGAAGTCGCTCAGCGTCATCGCGCGATCGCCGAGACCCGCCCGCACCGTAGCCTCCTCGATGCGTGTGCGACTGCCAACCTCGCATCGAGCCGCTCGACGCGGCACTTCGACAGTTCGTCGCGCAATATCGGCTGTTCGCCGCAAACAGTCTGCGGCACGTCGTCCGGGCCGCTACCTTAATCCTATGTGGCTGCGCCGGTACCGCTCGATTGGGGGTGTGCTCGCGAGCCTCATGCTGGCAATCGTCCTTGCCGTTCAGAGCGGCATCGTGTGCCCGGACCGGACGCACCATCACGGCGACGCCATGGCGATGCACCATCATACGCCACGAGCACCCGTCGAAGCGGCGCATATCCCGCTCTGCTGCTGGGCGCTGGCCAACTGTACGTCCCCGGCTGCGCCGGCCGCCCGCACCTCAGCGGACGCTGTTGCATTGCGCACGCGAGACACGCCGGCCTTCGCGGTCGTGACGCCGCGCCCGCTCGCGTTCGCACCAGAAACACCACCTCCGAGAGTCTAGTACCCACCCCTCGTGGCCCATCCGCCTCGGCACAACGGCCGGGGTGGCGCGTGGCCATTTCAGGCGTGACTCGGAGACATCCGCTCAATGCGATGGTTTTTATACGCGCTGTTCGTTGCCGCGCCGCTCGCGGCGCAGGATACGACGTCGGCGCACCACATGATGATGATGATGCAACCGGGCCCGCTTGGGCTCCCGATGAACCGCATGGGATCGGGAACCTCGTGGCTCCCGGACGAGACGCCGATGCACGCCGAGCACGTGATGGCCGGCGGCTGGCAGTTCATGCTGCACTACATGGCGTTCGCGACCTATGACCACCAGGAAAGCACCCGCAACGTCGACGGCACAACCCAATTCAACGGGATCGATTGGTTCATGGGCATGGCGCAGCACGACGTGGGCGCCGGCCGTCTCAACTTGCGCGCGATGCTCAGCACCGATCCGTTCACGGTGGGGAAAGCGGGATATCCACTGCTCTTACAGACCGGCGAGTCGTATCGAGGCGAGCCGCTGCACGACCGGCAGCATCCGCACGATCTGTTCATGGAGCTGGCCGCGGTGTACGACGTGCCGGTGACGTCCGACTTGGGGCTGGAGCTCTACGCCGCGCCGGCGGGCGAGCCCGCGCTTGGCCCGGTCGCCTATCCGCATCGCCCATCGGCCGCGGGAGATCCGTACGCGCCGCTGGGGCATCACTGGCAGGATGCCACGCATATCTCGTTCGGCGTGATCACGGCGGGCGTGTTCACGCGCGGGATCAAGCTCGAGGGGTCGATCTTCAACGGTCGCGAACCGGACGAGACGCGCACGAATTTCGACTTTCGAACGCTCGACTCGTACTCGGGACGGGTCACAGTCAACCCGGCTCCGGCGTGGAGTGTGAGCGCGTCGTACGGCTACCTCAAGAGTCCCGAGCAACTGACGCCGAACATCGCGCAGCACCGGATGGGCGCATCAGCATTGTTCGACCAGCCGTTCAACGGCAAGGGCGAGTGGTCGACGGCGCTCGTGTACGGCGCGAACCTCTATTCCGACAGCCCGCAGATCTCGAACAGCGTCGATCTCGAGACGACACTCGACATCGACGGCACCAATAGCGTGTTCGAGCGCGTGGAGTACGTGAACAAGGATGCGTACGATCTATCGCTCGGCGCGGCGCCGCCGGCGGACCGGTTCGACGTGGGGTCGGAGACGATTGGGTATACTCGCGAGCTCATGCACGCGGCCGGTATCGCTATCGGGTTGGGGGGCGTGGTGACGGTCGATGTGATCCCAGCCAGCCTTCGACCCTATTACGGCACCCGCACGCCGTACGGGTTCGGGGTGTTCCTGCGATTCCGTCCAGCCGATCGCCATTCGCTGATGCACATGTAAGAGTTGCGAACGCCACGAAAGGATGCGAACGTAGATGGCACCATGGCCAACGAATCACGCAGGCTTAGACCCGACATGAGCATCGCGGAGCTCGACGACCGCATCGCGAGCGTGACGGATGACCTCCGCGAGTTATCCGAGCAAGCGGCCGCGTACTCCGGCGCGGCCGACGAAGAGCTGGCATCTGACCGCATCGCCGAGCGCGAAGCCGAGCTCGAGCGCCTAACCAAACAACGCGATGAGCTTGCCCGCATTTCCACACGCCGCGCTGACCCGCTCGCCTGAGGGCGTCCTCGAGGTCGTCCTCCACACGGATGGCGGCACGCTCCTGTTCAATGGCCACGTCCATGAAGAGCTCGTCGAGCTTTTTCATAGCATTGGCCAGGACGCGGACAATCGTGTCGTCATTCTCACCGGCGCGGGCGAGGCGTTCATCGATCGTATCGATGCCGATGGCTTCGACTTCTTCACGCCGCGCGGTTTCGACAAGATCTACCGCGAGGGCAAGAAAATCCTCGCCAATCTCATCGATATTCCCGTACCGGTGATCGCCGCGCTCAACGGCCCGACCACGGTCCACTCGGAGTACGCGCTGCTCTGCGACATCGTGATCGCGACACCCGATACGATCTTCCAGGACAAGCCGCATTTCGCGTTCGGCATCGTACCGGGTGATGGCATCCATTCCCTGTGGCCGGAAGTCATCGGCTCGATCCGCGGCCGGACCTTCGTGCTCACGCAGCAGGTCATCGGGGCCGAGGAGGCCAAGACCCTGGGCGTGATCAGCGAGATCGTCCCCCGGGAGCGGCTCTTGCCTCGCGCTCGCGAGATCGCCGGACGCATCGCGAAGCTCCCGCCGCTCACCATCAGTTACACCCGCGTCGCTTTGACGCAGAAGCTGCGTCGCATTGTCGACGAGAGCGTCGGCTATGGCCTGGCGCTCGAAGGCATCTCGGCCGCCGACGTCGCGAGAACGAATCAGTCGAGGTGAATGATCCCGCGCTGGAGCGCGACGGTGACGGCCTCAGTGCGGTCCGCGGCGCCGAGTTTCGCGAAGACGCTCTTGAGGTGAATCTTCACGGTCTCGTCCGTGCGCCCGATCGCCCGCGCGATGTCCTTGTTGCTGAACCCGCGCGCGACATACTCCAATATCTCGCGTTCCCGTTCGGTCAGCTCGACGCGTGGCGTGTACTCGGCGAGCCGGCCAGCGACGACGGGCGGGATCACTCGCTGGCCACGGTACACGGCGCGGATCGCATCGATGACGGCGGTCGGCAGCATCTCCTTGAGCAGATAGCCGACGGCGCCCGCCGCGAGCGCCCGGTGGATGTCGGTGTCGCCCTCATAGGTCGTGAGCGCGACGATGCGCGCGTCCGGAAACTCCGAGCGGATCGCCTTGATCGCGCCGACGCCATCCAGCACGGGCATCCGGAGATCCATCAGCGTCACGTCCGGCCGCTGCGCCCGGAACAGGGCCACCGCTTGCGCCCCGTCTCCGGCCTCGCCGACGAACTGCAGGTCGGACTCCTCTCCGATCACGGCGGCGAGGCCAGCGCGGACGATCGGGTGATCGTCCGCGGTCATGACACGAATGGTGTGAGCGCTCATGGGATGTAGTCTAGCGAATTGGCGCCACTCTTCCTGCTCCCCGAATGGGGAAACGCGTTCACTGCTGCGCCACCTGGGCGCCGGCAGCCGGGAACTTGGCGATGATCGCCTGCACGGTCTTGGCCAGCTCCGCGGTGTACGTCGTCGGGTCCTGCGAGACGTCCGCTTGCCCCTGTCCGCGCCACAAGAGCTCCTTGGTCGCCGGATCGATCACGTCGACAATGACGGTGCCTTGCGTGTATTGCTGAACCGTCTCGAGCGGATATCCGCCGTATCCGTGCCAGAACCGGTGATAGCCCCAGTACTGGTAGCCGTAATCCCAATCGGTCACATCCAGCTGTTGCTTCGCGCTCGCGTAATACGCCACGGCGAAGGTCGGTGACGCACTCGTGAGCGTGTAGCCTTTGGCCTGGAAGTCCGCCGCCAGGTCCTGGCGCAGCGCCTGATTGGCGATCGAGTTCGACAACATCGGATCGTTGTTGTCGCTCACCGCGTTCGCCTTTTTCACTTTCGGCGTCGCGATCGTGAACGTGCGCAGGTTGGCCAGGTGAGCATCGGGAGCCACCGTCGTGCGAACGGTGACGGGGTTGCAGGCGGTCGCCGCGGCGACCAGGATCGCGGCCACCATGGCCGGCATCTTCATGGACATCGGTTCCTCCTCGAGAGTGGTTGGACACATGCTCTCGAGTCTAGCGGCGCCCGCGAACACTTTGTCCTCCCCACTCGGGGAGAAAATAACTAGATCGTCCGCATCGCTCCCATCCACTCGGGCTGATGCGCCGTACCGTCGAACATCTCGGTGGTCTTGAACGGCTCATACTCCCCGGTCATTGCCTGCTCACGCGTTCGCGCGAGCAATGCGGCGATCTGCGAGTCGCTCAGTGGGGAGAACGTATCCACGGCCTGGATCGCCTGGTCGAGGCGCACCATGCTCTCACAGCCATTGATGACGACCGACGTCGGGAGAGTCAGCGCGTAGTGGAGGCACTCGATCGCCGTGACGGTGCCGGCGCGTAAGACGTTGCCATCGCCCAACGGTTTCATGCCGAGCACCGCGATGCCCTGTTCGACGAGTCGCGGGAGCACCTGCCGGCCGAAGCTCCGAAAATGCGCGTCCATGACATTCAGTGGCATCTGACACGCATCGAACGAAAACCCGTGGGCCGCCGCGACGTCCAGCATGCGCAGATGGACGACCGGGTCCTTGTGCCCGGTAAAGCCGATGTACCGCACCTTGCCGGCTTGCCTGGCGGCGAGCACCGCCTCGAGCGCTCCCTCGCGCGCGAAGAAGCGGTCCGGATCTTCCATGCGAATGTTCTCGTGGAACTGGATCAGATCGACGTGGTCCGTCTGGAGCCGCCGCAGCGACTCATCGATCTGTTGCGCCGTCGCCTGCTTGGTGCGTCCATCGAACTTCGTCATCAGGAAGACCTTCTGGCGGTATCCATCGCGCAGCGCCCATCCCATGCGGCGCTCGCTTTCGCCGTCGAAGTAATCCCACGAGTTGTCCATGAACGTGATGCCGCGATCGATGGCCGCGCGGATGAGGCGGATGCCTTCATTCGGGTCTCGCGGACGGCCAATATGGTGACCGCCAAGTCCAATCGCCGACACCCGTTCGCCGGTCTTTCCCAGTGTGCGATACTGCATCATTCAGGCTACGGCTGTGGCTCCAGCTTGTCGAGGATCACCAATCGAACGACGCGCTCCAGCTCGGCGATCTCGAATGGCTTGGATACGACGGCGGACCCGGTCGACGTCAGCGCGTCGCGCACCAGGTCGCTGACATCACCAGTCAGAAACACCGTGCGCCGTGCCAGGTGCGGCTGGATCGTTATCGCCCTCGCGTAGAGTGCATCGCCGCGCACGTCGGGCATATGAAAATCCATCAACAGCCCATCGAACCATTGGTGGTGGAGCTCCACGATAGCCGCGGCGCCACTGTCCGCGACGACGGTATCGAGCCCGCGTCGGCGGAGGAGCTCTGCAATAGGGCGGGCAACGCCTGGCTGATCATCGACGATCAGCACTGTTGGCGTTCGGTTTGGTGTGTGTTTCGTCATGCAAGCAGGATGCGCCGCTTGCAAATCGCGAAGGTATTCCCTGTCCGGGGAGGGCGAGGTATACCCGATGTGGCGATGACCGCGGCAGCAGCGCTTGGCTTTCGTTGGACTCATGATGACACGACTTCTCACTGTGGCCGCGATGGGGATCCTCACGAGCGTCGCCCGCGGTCAATCAGATTCGATCGGAGCAGCCCGCGCCGTGGGACAAGCCGAGGCAGCACTCGATTCCGCTCGCCGTTCAGTTGACGCCGTCGCCGGCCCGGTAGAGCTTGCCGCTCGCACGTACGCGGTCGCCGCCGCGCGACTCCGGTTGGGCGACTACGATGGCGCTCGCGAGTTCGCGAGCGTCGCGCTGGTCGAAGCCCGGAACGCCAGGAAGGGACCGGTCCGCGATCATTTCGACCGGGAACCCGTCGGCGCGGGGGCGCCTCCTCTGGCCGATTCCATTCCGTTCGGCGTCACGCCCGTACGTGCTCACCCGTAGGGCACCGTCAGTGAGACGTCGGTGCCTTTGCCCTCCTCGCTCATAACGCGCAGTGTGCCGTGCGCCTGCTCGCTCCGTTCCCGCATGCCAAGCAGCCCCCAGTGTCCGGCGTACGATCGATACGACGGATCGACATGGAAGCCGCATCCATCGTCGCGCACGGTCAACCGAACGACCCGTCGCTCATACATCAACGCCACCCACGCCCGGTGTGCGGACGCATGCTTGACGGTGTTCGCCAACGCCTCCTGGGCTGTCCGCAGCAGCACGCCCTCGACATCCGGCGAGAGCGCACGTTGCCGCCCGGATACGGTCCACTCCAGCTCAAGCCCGGAACCGGCGAGCGTCTGCCGCGCGGCGTGCTCCAGCGCGGTCGTGAACGAGCCTTCGGCCAGTGCGGGCGCTCGCAAGTCCCACACGGCCTGCCGCGCGTCGGCGATCGTCCGCTGCGCCAGCGCCAGGACATCGTCGAGTGGCTTCGTGTAATCGGCGGGCGCGTTCAGGCGGCGTGTGGCCGCGCGGAGCGACAGCGCGACGCCGGCAAATCCTTGCAAGAGCGTGTCGTGGATCTCGCGCGCCAACCGCGTCCGTTCCGCGAGCACCGCGGCAAACCGCGCTTCGAGCACGCGCGTCCGCGCCTGGAGCACCGTCGCGACGGCCAACACTGCAGCGATAGCGGCGGCGATCAGAAACCATGGCGTCAGATAAAATGGTGGCAACACGCGAAGCGCGATGGCTGCGCCGTTGGCGCTCCAGGGTCCATCGGCTGGCCGAGCCGCGACGGAAAACTGATATCGCCCCGGCGAGAGATTCGTGTACGACGCGGTGCGCGAAGCGCCGGCGTCGACCCACGTGGTGTCGAATCCGCCAAGCCGATATCGAAACCGCGTGTGGAGCCCTTCGCGCAGACTCACGGCGGTGTACTCGAATTCGACCCGGCGCGCGCCGGGGCTGACAGTCAGCGGCATGCCATCGGGCACCGCAACGCCGTCCACCGTGACGCGCTCAATGTGCACGACGGGAGGGTCTGTGTCTTCATGTACCCGCGTGGGATCGAACGAGACCAGCCCGCGTTCCATCGCGAACCAGAGCCGCCCATTCGCCGCCGTGGCGGTTGGCGGCTGCACACCGACCGCGACCTCCGGGCTCGGCAGACCATCCGCTGGCATAAACGTCGGCACGGACGTGAGCTGCGCTGGCCGGCCGCGGCCCACCGAGTCGGCGACCGCATTGAGCTCGGCCAGTGGCACGCGCCTGATCCCGCGGAATCCAGCCAACCAAAGGCGACCGCTCCCATCCTCGACCATCGCGGTCACGAGCTCCGGTACCAAGCCGTTCTCGCTGCGGATCGTGACCAATCGTCCGTCGACGATGCGAGTCAGACCGCCGATCGTGCCGGCCCACACGGTACCATCCGCGGTGCCGAGCAGTGAGGTGACGACGCTCGCGCCCAAGCCATCCGCGACGCGATAGCTCCGTATCTTGGGCAGATCGATCCGTGACAAACCGCTCGATGTCCCTGCCCAGATAACGCCGCGCCCGTCTTCCATAAGAGTAGAGACCACGCTGTCCGCCAGGCCATCGCGTTCGGTATACGTCGTCGACTGCTCGTGCCAGAGTCGTTGGAGCCCGGCGCTTGTAGCGATCCAGATTCCACCCGCGTGATCGGCGAGCACAGCTCGAGCGGCCCCCGTCGGGTACGCGCGCCACGACCCGGCGCGATAGCGCAGCACACCTGAGTCGCGTCGCCCGATCCATACCGAGCTGTCCGCCGCGACAGCGATCGAGGACACGATGTCCGCTGGCCGCATGGAGACGAACGCGCCACTGTCGGCGTGCGCTCGCCGATACAGACCACCCGTGCGCGGCGCCATCCAGAGCGCGCCGGACCGATCGATGGCGATCGCCCCAGGCGCCCCCGTTGGCAAACCGTTCAGTTCCGTGAGCGGCGACAACTCCACCGAGTGGAATCGATTGAGCCCGTGCCGGGTGCCGACCCACACGTTGCTCTGCGCGTCGACATAGGCACAGAGGATGTCGTCGTTCGTGAGCAGGCGCTTCTCCGCCGTGAGTTGGGTCAACCGGCCCGCGTCGTAGCGGTACAATCCAGCGCCCTGTGTGCCGATCCAGAGACCCCCATCGCGATCTTCGGCCAGGGCTGTCACGACCGCATACCGCGCGGTGCTGACGAGGGGCACGCGCTCGATGCGACCAGAGGCGATATGGACAACTCCGGTCGTGGTGCCAGCCCAAATCGTTCCATCGCGCGCGCGCAGAATCGCGCCGACGTTCTCGTCCGGGAAGACGCGCGTGGCGGTTCCATCGCGCGGACGGACATTGACCAGCCCATACCCGCCGAATCCCAGCCACAGCTGACCACTATCGCCGGCGACGATGGATTGCCCAGCCGCCCTCGGCAGTCCGTTGATCGACACGGGCGCGAGCCGTGATCCATCTCGCCGCAGCAGTCGACCGTGATCCGTCAGCCCCCACAGGGTGCCACTCGCATCTTCGGTCAGTCCGGCGATCGACTCGCCCACGACCGAATCATCGAGCGCGGCATCGCGGACGAAGCGCCCGTCGGCGTACCGCACCAACTCCCGATCGGTGGCGATCCATAAAACGCCACGCCGGTCGCCGAGCATCGGCTGGATCGCGTAGTCGATACGTCCGTGAAACGGCGGATCGTTGTGATCGAACGTCGTGAATCGCACGCCGTCGAATCGCGTCGCGCCGTTGGTCGTCGCCAGCCACAGATAGCCGTCGCCACTCTGGGCGATGCGCAAAACGACATTGACGGGCAACCCATGCTCGGCCCGCCAGACGTCGACCCGGTAGCCGTCGACTGCCGCTACGGTCTCCTGCGCGCGTGCTACGCCGGTGAGCGCGACCACGGCGAGTAGGGCTACGGGTCGCATGACCCCGAATATACCCCAGTCGGGGAGGCCCAAGACTCCGCACCGAGGGAATCCTATACGGTGCCTGGCGGAAGCAACGTACCCCCCATGACACGCGTTCTCTTATTGCTCGCGGCCGCAGCGCCGTGCCTGGCGCAGGAGCCGGTCACGCGGATGGGGCTCGATGAGGTGGTCACCGCCACGCTGCGCAATAGCCCCACCCTCGCACAGGCGAGCGGCACCGTGCGCTCGGACCGGTCATTGGAGCGCGTCGCGGTTGGCAATTTCCTTCCATCCGCCACGCTCAATTCCGGCTACCTCCAATCGAACCAGATTATCGCGACGGCCGCCGGTGGGTACAGCGCCCAGAACTATTCGGCCGGACTCGCCGGATCGCTCGACCTGTTCACGGGCGGACGGCGCCGCGCGCAAATCAGCGCCGCGCAAGCGACCACCCGGTCGGCCGACGCGTCTCTCATCTCGACGCGGTACGCGGTCGCACTCACCGCCGAGAGTGCGTTTTTTGCAGTGCAGCACGCACGCGGCATTGTCGATGTCGGACAGACCAGTGTGACGAACGCCGAGCGAGCGCTGCAGTACGTGAACAGTCAGCTGCAGAGCGGGACCGCGACGAAGGCCGATCTGCTCCTCGCGCAATTCAACCTCACCGTTGCGCGCCAACAGCTCATTGCCGCGCGCGACACCCTCGCGACGACGGGCTATGCCCTGGGGCGCCTCGTCGGCGTTGACGGGGCGGTCGACGCGGTCGGTTCCGACTCGCTCCCCAGTCCGACGCTGGCGCTATCGGATTCCGCCCTCCTCGCTCTTGCCGCGCACGACGCGCCCGTGGTCAAGGCGGCCGACGAGCTCGCGACCGCGACGCGCGCCGACACACGGGCGGCCCGCACGGAGTACATCCCGACGATCACGCTCACGGGCGGCTACGACTGGGCCACGCTGTCGCAATTCAACGGCGCGGTACGCCCTGGGTACTTCGTGGCGGTGGGCACGTCGTTCCCTCTCTTCAATGGATTTCAGCGCGAGAATAACGTCGAGCAGGCGTCCGTGACCGAGACGGTTGCCCGCGTGCAAGATCTCGACGAACGCCGGTTCGCCCGTGCCGAAGCGGCGCGGTTGCTCTCCGATGTCCGGGCCACCTGGGATCAGCTGACGCAAGCCACGGAGGCCGTGCGCGTGACGACCGAGGACGTGCGCGTGCAAAGCGCCCGATATCAGGCCGGCGTGGCGACGTTTCTGGACCTGAGCACCGCCGAGCTGAACGAAGCGCAGGCCGGCGTGACGTTGGCGTTGGACCGGCAGTTGTACCTCATTGCCCGTGCGTCGCTCGAGGCGCTCGTGGGCCGGAGTCTCTGACCATGATGAAGATCGTCATTCTCGCCCTGCGCCGTCCGTACACGTTCATCTGCGGCGCGATTTTGGTACTACTGTTGGGAATCTTTGCCATTACAAGAATGCCGGTGGACATCTTCCCGGCGATCGATCTCCCGGTGGCCACTGTGGTCTGGACGTTCAACGGCCTGGATCCAGAGCAGATGGAGCAGCGCATTACCACCATCACCGAGCGCATCTTCTCCAACTATGTGAGCGGGGTCGAGCACATCGAGTCGCGGTCGTACAACGGCGTCGCGACGATCAAAATTTATTTTCACCCTGGGACGAACACGGCGATTGCCATGGCGCAGTTGACCGCGTCGGCCCAGTCGATCGTCCGCATTTTGCCCACTGGGATCACGCCGCCGGCGATCCTCTTGTATAACGCGACGGACGCACCGGTGCTGCAGGTCGGAGTGGGCAGCAAGACGCTGAGCGAAGATCAGCTCAACGACATCGCGGGGACCACGGTGCGAACTCCGCTCGCGACCGTCGGCGGCGTGACGATCCCGCCCCCGTACGGCGGCCGGCCGCGGCTCGCCATGGTCGACGTCAACCTGAACGCCTTGTACGCCAAGGGGCTGAGCCCGGCCGATGTCAGCACGGCCATCAACAACTCGAGTGTGATTCTTCCCACCGGCACCGCCAAGATGGGAAGCAAAGAGTACACGATCGGACTCAATACGGCACCGGACACGATCGAGCGGCTCAACGACATTCCGATCAAGGTCGTGAACGGCGCGATGGTGTATGTCCGCGACGTGGCCAACGTGCGGCTCGGTGCCGGCGTGCAGACGAACATCGTACGCGAGAATGGCCGCCGCGGCACCTACCTGGCCGTGCTCAAGACGGGCGCCGCCTCGACACTGGCCGTGGTCAACGGCATCAAGTCCCTGCTCCCGCACTTGCGGCAACTCGTGCCGCCGGGCGTCGATCTCACGATCCAGGCCGATCAGTCGGTCTTCGTCAAGGCGGCGATCACCGGTGTCGTGACGGAAGCCTGTATCGCCGGTTGCCTGACCGCGCTCATGATTCTGCTCTTCATCGGCAGCTGGCGGTCGACGCTCATCGTGGCGACATCGATTCCGCTCGCGATCCTATGCTCGATCATCTGCCTCATGATCTTCGGGCAGACGTTGAATCAGATGACACTCGGCGGCCTGGCGCTCGCCGTCGGCATTCTGGTCGACGATGCGACGGTCGAGATCGAGAATATCAATCGCCACGCCGAGCTGGGCTCGGAGATCTTGCAAGCGATCGTCGACGCGGCGAGCGAGATCGCGACACCGGCGTTCGTCGCGACGCTGTCGATCTCGATCGTGTTCATGCCGATTTTCCTGCTGACGGGTCCCGCGGCGTCGCTCTTTCGCCCGTTGGCGATGGCCGTAGTCTTCGCCGTCCTGGCGTCGTATCTCTTGTCGCGGACGATCGTGCCGACCATGGCCCGCTATCTGCTGGCGGCTGAGGCGCACCGCTTCGCTGCCAATGAGAAGCCGACGAAGGCTCCCGGGCTATTCGGCCGAGTGTACCTGCGGTTCAATCACCACTTCGAGCAGTTCCGGCACGGGTACTTCGATCTATTGGGTTGGGTGATGCTGCGGCGCAGAGCGGTGCTGATCGTCGCCGGTGCGTTCTGCCTCGGCACGTTCGTCCTGCTGCCGTTCATCGGCGAGGACTTCTTCCCGTCAGTCGATGGCGGACAGTTCGACTTGCACGTCCGCGCGCCGGCGGGCACGAAGCTCGAGGAGACCGAGCAGATGTTCGAGCGGATCGAGGCCGAGATCCACAAGGTCATCCCGGCGAGTGACCTGGACCTGGTGTCGGACGACATCGGCCTCAACAGCAATCAAGTCGCGCTCGCCACCGGCGAGTCCGCGACGCTGACGCCGGCCGATGGCGACATTCTCGTCGGCCTCGAGCCGAAGCACAAGCCCACGATTCACTATATTCGCCAGCTCCGCGAAGTGCTGCCCAGGGAGTTTCCGGGCCTCACGTTCTTCTTCGCGCCCTCCGACCTCGTCAGCTCGGTGCTCGATCTCGGGCTGCCGGCGCCGATCGACGTACAGGTCTATTCAGGAAGCGTCGACAAGCGACCCGCATACGATGTCGCGGTGGCACTCGCCGACAAGATCAAGCACGTGCCGGGCGCGGTCGATGTGCGCGTCGGACAGGTGATGGACTATCCCCAGATCTTCTACAACGTCGACCGCGACCGAGCCCTCCAGCTCGGCCTCACGGAGCGCGACGTCGCGTCGGGCGTGCTCGTCTCGCTGTCTTCGAGCGGTCAGACCGCCCCGAACTTTTACGTCGATCCAAAGACCGGCACCAGTTACCAGATCACGGTCCAGACGCCCCAATACAAAATGACATCGATGGACCAACTGGCCAGCACACCGATTACGCCGGGCCCACAACTCTTCGGCAACCTCGCGATGCCCGTGCGCAAAACGGAGATGGCGGCGGTGGATCACTACAACGTGACGCCGGTGTTCGATGTCTACGCGTCGACCGATCGGCGCGACCTGGGCGGCGTCGCGACGGACATCGACAAGATCGTCGCGCAGGCCAAGGCGACGCTGCCCCGCGGAGCCCAGGTCGTGGTCCGGGGGCAGGTGCAGAGTATGCGGTCTTCGTTTCTGGGCCTCGGACTCGGCATCGCCGGCGCCGTCATCCTCGCCTACATCCTCATGGTGGTGAACTTCCAGTCGTGGCTCGACCCGCTGGTTATCGTGCTCGGGCTCCCCGGCGCGCTAGCGGGAATCCTCTGGATGCTGTTCGCCACCGGCACGACGTTCACCGTGCCGGCGCTCATGGGCACGATCATGGCGGTCGGCGTCGCGACATCGAACAGCATTCTGCTGATCGTCTTCGCCGAAGATCAGCGACGAGCCGGTAGCTCCGCGATGGACGCGGCGATGGAAGCGGGTTACACGCGACTCCGCCCCGTCTGCATGACGGCGCTGGCCATGATGATCGGCATGACGCCCATGGCCCTCGGCATGAGCGATGGCGGAGAGCAGAATGCGCCGCTTGGACGGGCCGTCATTGGCGGACTCATGGTCGCCACGGTCTTTACCCTGGTTATCGTTCCCATTCTCTACACCATGATCCGCACCGGTCCGGCTCCTGTCGAGACGGCCGTGCCGGAGGTCAGCGTCAATGAGCGCCACTGAGACGACCCCAACTCCTCGCCCGATCCCGAAGCGGCGGCTGGTCATGGGGGGTGCATTCATTCTGGTCCTGCTGATCGGGGCGACCATTGCGGGCACCGTGCCACGGATCGCGACGCAGCATGCCCTCGCGCGTGTCGCGGCGGTCGACACGATCCCGACCGTCAACGTCGTGAGCGTGGCGCGGGCCGGCGCCGCGTCTTCATTGACCTTACCCGGCACGCTCCAGCCCGTGCACCAGGCGGCGATCTATGCCCGGGCGACGGGCTACGTCAAGAAATTCTTCGTCGACTTGGGAAGCACGGTGCACGCGGGGCAGGTGCTCGGCATCATCGAGACTCCGGATCTCGATCAGCAGCTCGCGCAAGCGCGGGCCGTGCTCCACCAAGATGAGACGATGCTGGCGCTCAACCGCACGGAAGATCAACGTTGGCAACAGATGGTGCGCGACAGTGTCGTCACCGTCGAGCAGTATGACCAGAAGCGTCAGGCGTATCAGGGATCCCAGGCCGCGGTCTTGGGCGACCAGGCCAATGTGGACCGCCTTGCCGCACTCGTGGGTTTCGAGCGGATCGTCGCGCCATTCGACGGCGTCATCACCTCGCGCAACATCGACGTGGGCGCGTTCGTCACGGCGACGGGCGGCCAGAGTGCCACGTTACCCTCGGGGAGCAGCGTGGCGCCGAGCAGCCTGTTCGGGATAACGCAGACGGACACCATGCGCGTGTATCTCTCGGTGCCCGAGACCGACGCGCCATCGGTTCGCCCGGGCGAGACCGCGCAGATCTTGGTCAGTGAGCTTCCCAACGACACGTTTACCGGCCGCGTCGTGCGCACGGCGCGCGCCGTGGATCCGGCGTCGCGCACGCTCCTCACCGAGGTGCAGATCGTGAACACGACCGGCAAGCTCGTCCCCGGCATGTACGCCAGGGCGACGCTCGGCTTCGACCGCCAGACGCCGCCACTGACCGTTCCGGCGTCAGCAGTGCTCTTCCTACCGGCGGGGCTCACCGTCGCCGAGATCGATTCCAATCACGTCGTCCGTCGGCACGTGATCGATGTGGGTCGCGATTTCGGATCGTACTTCGAGGTCCTTTCGGGGGTGCGTGACGGGTCGCTGTTGCTCGACAATCCATCCGATGCGGTTCCCAACGGCACTCGCGTGCAGTGGCAGGTGCACGCGGACACGACGCGGGCCCAACCAGTCGCGGTGAGATAGTGTTGCTCGCATTCGTGCTCGCGCTCCAGCAGACGCCGCTTCCCGATCCGCCGACGGCGCGATCTCCCGTGACGATCACGGCGGCGACACTGCCGGACGGACGTGACGGATACGTCTACGACGGCAACCCTGTGCCACCCGTGATACGCGTCGAGCCAGGCGCGCGGCTCGACGTGACGCTGATCAACGCGATGGCGCTGCCGTCGCGCGAGCCCTGCGTGATGGACCCGTGCGTGCAGGCGACCAACCTCCACTTTCACGGGATGGGCGTGTCGCCCGTGGGACACGCGGACAACGTGCTCGGGCTGTCGGCTCGACCGGGCGACACGCTGCACTACGCGGTCGACATTCCGCGCACGCACATGCCGGGCCTTTTCTGGTACCATCCGCATCCCCACGGCGAGAGCGACCGTCAGATCAACGACGGCATGTCGGGCGCGATCATTGTCGAGGGAATCGAGCGGTTCGCCCCAGCGGTTCGTGGACTCCGCGAACGCGTGCTCGTCTTTCGTTCGGTGCGTGATACCGCCGCGGCCCATGCGGCACTCGACTCGTCTGGCCCAACGTGCGGCTCCGAGCCCGAAGCGCCGGAGCTTGCCTGGACGATCAACGGAGTCGCACAGCCATCGATCGACATCGCGCTCGGGGAGCGCCAGTTCTGGCGGATCGTGAACGCGAGTGGGGATGGGTTTCTCGATCTCGCGATCGACAACGCGTCGTGGGCGATCGTCGCGCTCGACGGCTCACCGCTGGGTGGGCCGCTGCATACGGCGCGGCACGTTTCGATCCCGCCGGCTGGTCGATTGGAGGCGATCGTCACCGGGCCGTCCGCGGGCGCTGCGTTGCGCACGCGCTGCGTCGACACCGGTCCGGACGGCGACCCGGCTCCGGCAATGGTCCTCGCCCATATAGTAGCGGGTACCGGCCAGTCGCATCCGCCGCTTTCGTCCGCGATCCCTCGCCGGCAACGTATTCCAGACGCCGCGCTTGCGGCGCTTGGGCGGCGGCCCGAGGCGGTCGTGATCTTTACCGAGGACGCGGGCGGATTCTATATCAATGCGCGCAAGTACGATCCGTCTGACACGGCGATGTTCACCGTGCGCGTGGGATCATTCGTCCATTGGCGGGTGGTGAACCGCACCCGGGAGGTGCATCCCTTTCACATTCACCAGGTGCATTTCCTGACGCCCGATTCGCTGTGGCTCGATACGGTCACCGTACCGCCAGGGGGTTCGTTGGATATTGTTCTCGACGCGAGGAACCCCGTGATTCGCGGGCTGTCAGTTTTCCATTGTCACATGATCCGGCACGAGGACAAGGGTATGATGGCCAAAGTGCTGTTCACTGGGTAAACCAGGACAGGATCTCCTTCGAGTACGCGTCGGTGGCTTCCTCCCAGGCGCGGTGGGCAGCCTCCACCAAGACAAGGCGACTCTGAGGCAATCGATCAGCGAGCAATTCATTGTTCGCGGGCGGAACGATCGGGTCGTTCTTGCCGGCGATGACCAGTACCGGCGTTCGGATCTGCCCCAGGCGCTGTTCGAGTATCGGCAGGTCCTCCTTATAGGCGCGGACATATTGCACCGCGTTCTCGAATCGCTGACCGGCGGACGCGTCGCGATAGTCGTCGATAATGTCGCGGGGTGTCACCTGGGCGGCTTGCTTCAGGTAATCCGCGACGGCGTCCGCTCCATCGATCGACGCGAACGCGCCTTTCGGTGATTCAATGGCAGCCTTGAGCACGGGTCCCGCCAGATCCACACGGGTTGCCGCGCCGCCAACCGCCAGGCGCGTAAATAACGTCGGATGGTCCGCGGCCGCGAACAAGAACGCCAACGCGCCAACGTCGGGACCGACTCCGTAGAGCCGCTCGAGTTTGAGATACGCCGCGACTTTGACCAGAAAAGCGCCCGTAGCCCTGGGCGACATCACGTCGGGCCGACTCTCGGAAAGTCCGAAGCCGGGGAGATCGATCGCAATAGTGAGATAGCGATCGGCGAAATAGGGAAGAACGCGATGAAAAGAGTAAAGGCTTTCAGGCCACGGGCTCGTGAACAGGACCGGAGGTCCATCCGGGCGACCGCCCCTCGACAATCGAATGCGGAGGCCGTCGATGACCTCGGTGGTGACGTTCATAACTCGGAGGCGAGGAACGCCTCGGCTTGCCGTGTGAATGAGTCGTGATACTGGAAGAGCGAGCCGTGTCCCGAGTCCGGATACGTCAGCAGTATGGCATTGGGCAGATTCTCACTGAGCCAGTACGAGTTCCGCACCGGGATCATCTCATCGTGTACTCCGTTCACGACGAGTGTGGGCTGGCGGATGCCTCTCAAGTCCGCGAAGCGCTCGCCCGTCCAACGCTCCCAGTCGCGAAATGCCGCGAGTTGCGCTTGTGCGACTGCCGGCCCGGACGCGGGCTCCAGATCCGCTTTCCGCTGGCCGAGCCGCTCGACGAACGCCGCGCCGGCCGCCTGGCTCGACGCCGTTGGCGCGAAGAAGATCTTTTGCAAGACCGCGTATCCGCGAAGCGTCGGGTCGCTCAGGGGTTTCGCGAGGCTGGGCTTATCGAGGTGCATGATGTCTTCGCCGCCACGCGGGCCGGTGCCGACGAGGATCATGCGGCGGAAGATCGACGGCCGACTGCGCACCATGTCCTGCGCGACCATCCCGCCGAGCGAGAATCCGAGGACGTCGCAGGTCGTGATGTGGAGGCCATCGAGAAACGCCAATGCATGCGTTGCCATGCCGGCGACCGTGGTCGGCACCGTACCGCTCGAGCGCCCGATCCCGGCACTATCGAACAGAATGACGTCATGTCCCGTCGCGAGCGCATCGGTGACGGCCGGGTCCCAGTTGTCGAGCGTCCCCGTGAAGTGTTGCAACAAGAGGAGGGGAAGCCCTGACCCCGCGCCGAACCGGCGATACGCGTATCGTTGACTGCCGACATCAAGAAACTGGGTGGGGGCGGTGACATTGCTTTGCGTCAGCGTCTCAGGCATGCGAGCTTCCGGAAAGTTGTTGAAGTTGCGCGCGCGCCATAGCTAAGCAACCCGCGGGCCAAGCGCTAAGTCTTTTGATGCCAGAGCATTCGATCGGCAGACATCTGCCGAGATTTCAGAAATTGCCGAGCCTTCGTCGTATTGTTCTCTAATGAGAGAGCGCGAGTTCGACGAGCAGACACTCGACGTCCGCCGGGCATGGCCGCTGTTCTGGCGCGCGATTCGTCTCCGGTGTCCGAACTGTGGCGGCGGGAAGATCTTCGCCACGTGGCTCACGCTCAAAGCGAAGTGTCCGACGTGCGGCATCGATCTCGATCGCGCCGAGGACGACTATTTCATCGGCGCGTATCTGTTCAACTTGATCGCGGTGGAGCTCCTGGTCGCGGCAGCGCTGACGGTCGTCGGCGTGCTCACCTATCCGCATGTGCCGTGGACGGCGCTCCAGTACTCCACGATCGTGCTCGTCCTTGGCGGCGCCTTCGCGTGCTACCCGTTCGCGAAGACGACGTGGCTCGCCTTTGACCTCATGCTTCGACCCGTTACGCCCGAAGAGATGGAGTGGTATCGTACGGGTGGAACGTCGGCCGGCCGCGATCTGCCCCAATTATAGAAGAGGAGAGGAGGGATACCATGAGGTCCGTCACGCTATTCCTGATGAGCACCCTCGCCCTGTCAGCTCAGAATGCGCCGCGCGGTGTTCGGAATATCGTTCTCGTTCACGGCGCTTGGGCGGATGGCTCCGGCTGGAAAGGCGTCTACGACATTCTGATCAAAGACGGCTACACCGTCAGCATGGTCCAGGAGCCGGAGACGTCCTTCCGCGATGATGTGGCGGCCACAAAGCGCGTCCTCGCGCTACAGGGCGGGCCGTGCATCCTGGTCGCTCACAGCTACGGCGGCTCCGTAATCACGGAAGCCGGGACGGACGCATCGGTTGCCGGACTCGTGTACGTCGCGGCCCATATGCCGGACGCTGGAGAGAGTGAGTCCGGCGATGGAAAACGATTCCCGAGTGATCTCGCGAAGTCCACCGCGATGAAGGTGACGCCGGACGGTTTCACCTACCTGGACCCGGCGCAGTTTCACGAGTACTTCGCGGCCGACGTGCCGGCCGAGCTGGCGGCTTTCATGGCGCGGTCGCAGGTGCTGAACGCCGCCGACAATTTCAAAGCGGTCATCACGACCCCTGCGTGGAAGGGCAAGCCCAGCTGGATGATCGTGCCGGGATCAGACCGGGTCATCAATCCGGAGCTCGAACGGTGGTATGCCGCCCGGGCCAAGAGCCACAAAGTCGAAGTCGCCGGCGCCAGTCACGTCGTCTTCATCTCCAGGCCAAAGGAAGTCGCCGCCGCGATAGAAGATGCCGCGTTGCACTCACAGTGACTCTATCGCGTCCATGAAGCGGTGAATGTTGCGCAGGACCGAGGCGCGGCTGTGCGCGAGATTGTGCTGCATGCTCAATCCGGCAAAAAAGGTCAGCACCATATCGGCGATGGATGCCGCATCCATGCGCGTTCTCTCGGCCTCGATATTCTGTGCGAGAAGATCTTTGAGGTGTGACATGTGTTGCGCCACGAGCGCGGCAACTCGTGGCGGCAGAATCGACAGGTCGCACAGGGAATTCACGCAGAAGCACCCCTTCCGCCCCTCGGCAGTGCCTGGCCCGAGCCGCAGAAACCGCTCGACGTTCCGCCAGCCCAGGGGCTCGGCCGTCAGAAGCCCTCTCTTGTTCTGCTCGTCGAGATAATAACGAAGACTCTCCAGGAAAAGATCTTCTTTGCCATCGAACTCGGTATACAGGCCCGACTTGTTGACGCCGGTGGCCCGTTCCAACTCCTGAAGGCTCGTGTCGGCGAACCCGTGCCGCCAAAAGACCGGGAGTGCCTTCTCCAACACGCCTCGCCGGCTGAACTGCTTCGGTCGACCCATGCCCGCAACATAGCGGGAACCAATGCGCGGTCGCCAGTCTATAATGAACCGAACGGTTCAAATAACCAGGAGCGTGACATGCCACACCCAGTCGTATTGGTCACCGGCGCGCTGACCGGGATCGGCCGCGCCACCGCCGTGCTCTTCGCGAAACAGGGCGCCGATGTCGTCGTGTCCGGCCGGCGCGACACCGAGGGACGCGCGCTGGCGCAGGCGCTACGCGCGCTCGGCGCCAACGCCGAGTTCATCCATGCCGATGTGCGCGTCGAGGAGGAGGTGCGCAACCTGATCGACCAAACGGTCGGGCGGTTCGGCCGCCTGGACATTGCCGTCAACAACGCAGCGACCGAAGGGCGCAAAGGCCTCGTCACCGAGCAGACCGCCGAAAGCTACGCGGCCACATTCGACACGAACGTGTTGGGCGTGCTGTTGAGCATGAAGCACGAACAACGCGCGATGGCCGCGCAAGGGAACGGGAGCATCGTCAATGTCTCGTCGGCCTATGGAAGCATCGGCGCCGCCGGCGCATCCGTGTACGTCGCGAGTAAGCATGCGGTGGAAGGGCTCACCAAGTCCGCCGCGCTCGAAATGGCGGGGACCGGTGTGCGCGTCAATGTCGTGGCCCCGGGTACCACGGATACCGGTATGCTCACACGCTTCACGAATACCGATGAGAACAAGGCCGCGCTCGTCTCGACCGTGCCGTTTCAGCGGCTCGCCACGCCAGAGGAGATCGCCCAGGTGATCGCCTTTGTGGCCTCGACGGACGCCTCATACATGACCGGCGCGTCCATCCCAGTGGATGGCGGCATGCTGGCCGCCTAGGAGTCAACGTGGATACCAACGATCAGGCCGCTGGCAAGACCGCCCTCGTGACCGGTGCCTCCCGTGGCATCGGCCGCGCGAGCGCTATCGCCCTGGCAAGGGCGGGGGCCAGGGTGTTGGTGCACTACGGCCGCGGTGCCGCTGAAGCGAAGGCCGTCGTCGCGGAGATCGGTGCCGCTGGCGGACAGGCCGTGGCTGTCGCGGCGGACTTGGCCGCCGTCGATGGCGCGCATACGCTGGCCGCGCGCGTCCGAGACATTGTCGGTGAGCGCCTCGACATCCTCGTCGCCAACGCGGGCGTCTCCAAGTCCGCTCGCCTCGAGGACACCACGGTCGACGATTTCGACAGGCTCTTCGCCATCAACGTGCGGGCCCCATTCTTTCTCGTACAGCAGCTGCTGCCGATCATGGGTCCAGGGAGCAGCATCATCCTGATGTCATCGCTCGGGGCGCGCGCGGCCGTGGGCACGTTGGCCGCCTATTCGGCGACCAAGGGCGCGATCGAGACGTTGGTCACGCACTTCGCCGCCGCGCTCGGCGATCGTGGGATTCGAGTCAACGCCGTCGCTCCCGGCGTCGTCCAGACCGACATGTCCAATTTCACCAAGACGGACGCCGGACGCGATGCCGCGCTGCGGATGCAGGCACTCAAGCGACTCGCGCAGCCCGATGACATCGGCGATGTCGTGGCGTTCCTCGCCTCTGACGCCGCACGCTGGATCACGGGTGACTCAATCCACGTGGACGGCGGCTCAAAACTCTGAGGTCGCTACCCGTTTGAGCATCACGCGCAGCTGACGCGCCGTGTCCTCGCCCATCGTGCGCGAGAACCGGCGCTGCGCCTCGACCCACATCGGCCTGGCCTCGACCAGCAGCGCGCGGCCCGCGGCGGTGAGCGCCACCTGCCGACTCCGACGATCGTGCGCATCCGTCGCGAGGGTCACGAGGCGCCGCCGCGCGAGCGGCCGTAATAGGTGGCCGAGCGTCGACCGGTCCATGACGAGCAACCGGGCCAGATCCTGGATGGCCACGGGGCCGACCATCTTGATCCGTGACAGGATGGAAAACTGGTTGAGGCCCAGCCCGCTCGGCGCCAGAGCAGCATCATAGAACTGGGTCACATGTCGCGCCGCCTGCCGCAGCGCGGCGCAACTACACACTTCGGGAGAAATAGACACGGGGAACCGTTCCATAGTGGATTGGATAAGATACGGGCAATTACCCATAATCGGAGCTGCCATGCAAGCACTGCGGATCGCCCGATTCGGAACGCCCGCCGAGGTTGTCCAGCTGGCTCACCTGCCCGAGCCCGATGCGCCCAAGGCCGGCGAGGTCCTGGCCGCGGTGGAGTACGCGCCGATCAATCACTCGGAGATCCTCGAGATCGAGGGCCACTATCCGCTGCTGCCGGCATCGTTTCCCGCCGGAGTCGGCAATGAGGGTGTCGCCCGTATTCTCGCGGTGGGATCGAACGTCACCGACTTAGCGATTGGTGACCGGGTGCTCATTCCGCAGACGCACTACGCCTGGCGCGAACGACTGGTCATGCCGGCCGCCGGCCTGTTCGCGTTACCGGCCGACGCCGATCCGCGGCAGCTCTCGATGCTGTCGATCAACCCGCCCACCGCCGCACTGCTGCTCTCGGAGTTCGTCGAGCTTAAGCCCGGCGACTGGGTGATCCAGGACGCCGGCAATTCCGGCGTCGGCCGCTCGGTGATCGCGATCGCCAAGCACCTCGGCCTCCGCACCGTCAGTCTCGTGCGTCGCCAGGAGCTCGTGCAGGAGCTCTGCGCTGCCGGAGGCGATGTGGTCCTGGTCGATGGACCGGATGTCCAGGCCCGCGTCGCGGCTGCCACATCCAATGCTGCAATCACATTGGCCATCGACCTGGTGGGCGGGGAATCGACCGCGCTGTTGGCCGGTTGCCTCGCCCCCGCGGGCGTGGTCGTGGTGTATTCCGTCCTCGGCAGTCGGTCCATTGTCGCCAACGGCCTCGATCTCATCTTCCGCGACATCGTGATCCGCGGATTCTGGATCTACGGGCCGCGGTATCGATCATCGCCGAAAATCGCCGCGGCCATGAAGCTCGGCGCGCGGCTCGTCGCCAACGGCAAGCTCAACATCCCCATCGCGCGCACGTACCCACTCACCGCGGCCGCGGAGGCGCTATCGCACGCCGAGGGAGGCGGAAAGGTGCTCTTCTCGATTTAGCCGGGCGGAGCCACCTCCCAGCTGCCCGTGATGTCGATCGGCCACTCGTCCGGTCGCTCTTCTTCTGGCAAATGAGGCCGATACATGATCACCTTCGCTCTCTCGAGGGTGATCAATCCTCCATCGATCATCGTGTCGAGCTCGGGGAGTATCGCCGCAATGCGCTCTTGAGTCTCGACACACTCCACGACGATCGGGAGATCGAACGAGAGATACTCGTGGCGGTCCGTGTGCAGCACCGCGCTGGCGCCAAACCCCATGACGCCACGGAACGCAGTAGCCCCGGCGTACTTCCGCTCCCGCAAGAGCTCGATGATGGCTTGGTACAGCAGACGCCCTTTGTAGTGATCGCGCTCGCCGATATGAATGCGCATGAGAACCCGCTCGCCTTTAAATCCGTGCATCGGCTCCTCCCGTTTTTTACAGGTCGAGCGGCCCCGGCGTATCCGTGGTCTGCCCAACTTCGATCAGATAGCCGTCCGGATCACGCATGTAGCACCGTATCTCCGTTTCGTGAACCTTCGGCTCGGTGACAAACTTCGCGCCGCGCGATGACCAGAGGTCATAGCAACGCTTGATGTCGGCGACGCGGAGATTCAGAAAATAGCTCAGGACGTTCGGATCGCGCGGCGGCGACGCCACGACCTCGGGCTTATCATCGGTTGGCCCTCCACCCAGGGCGATGATGATCCAGGTATTCCCCAGCTGCACGTACGTCGGCTCCCCATCGTCCACGACGGTAGCCCCCAGCACGTCGCGATAAAACGCCACCGATCGAGCGATATCGCGAACGATCACCGTGCTCGTCACTCTGAACTGCGGTTCCACTATCATGGCAGACCACCCTGTTCTTTCCAGGCCTTGAACCTCGCGCACGCCTCGGCACTCCACCGCGGCTCGCCAGCGCTCGGCGGAGGCATGTGCCCGCTCAGCACAGCCTCGTAGATCGCATCAGCGTGCGCGAAGACGCTGTCACGATTAGAGAGGTCCATGGCCTTCTTCATGTGGGCCACATCCATGTCCGTGAACATGGGACGGATATCCGATGCGAAACTCAGGGCTTTGTCTACCATTTGTCCAATTACCGTCCTTGACATAGGCTAGTCAAAGTAGTAGTATATGCATCTGTGGTTGGCCCGGAGGGCTGATGCATATTCGACGCTACGTCCCCATTCTCGTCGCGCTCGCGACGCTCGTGGTGGTTGTCTCCTGCAGCTCGATCAGCCAGCGGAAGGTAGCGCAGATCGGCCCGCAGGATCCCCTCGGCAGCGCACACTGGACCGGCACATTGACGATGCCGAGCGGACAGCACGGCGCGTACGACGTGTCCGGCACGGCGTCGCTGGTTCGCAACGGACCCGGCAGCAGTGTGGCGACCGTCGCGCTCAGCAACGCGGTACCCCGAGGATTGCATCCGTGGGAAGTCTACCGCGGTCAGTGTGGCAACGACGCGAGCCTGATCGGCGTGTTGAGCGCGTATCCGTGGCTCGCTGTCAAAGAGGACGGCACGGCGTCCGCCACCGCGACGTTGGCCTCCGAGCTGTTGGTCGGCGACTATCACGTCAACGTGAACGCGTCGCCGACCGACAAGGCGACGATCATCGCTTGCGGCAATGTTGCGGCACCCGCCGGTGCCTAGCCGCGCCCGCGAGCTGGCGCGCCAACTGCTCACTCGCGAAACGATGGCGCCGCCGGGCGCCGACACGACAAACGGGGCGGACCGCGTCTGTCGCCGCGCGTCCGACGAGCTGTCACGTTGGATCGGTAACGACGGATGTCGCGCCCTCTTCGCGCGCGCGCTGGCCACGGCTCAGGCCGAGGGCGGCCATCCCGTACTCGACACGGTGCGGACGAGCGCCCGGTCGGTGTACTGCCTGGACGGACTGAGCGACGCCGCGGCCCGCCATGGCGCGGCGGCCGCCACCGAAGGCGCGGCAGCCGTGCTCGCGGCTCTTATCGAGCTCCTCGGCCGGTTGATCGGAGATGATATGGCGCTGAGTCTTTTGGAACAAAGTGCGTACGCCCGTCCCCCGACCGCCGCACGTCCGCGTCGCGGAGGGGCGACCCCATGATTCACCTCGTGGGACGCGACGACGAGATACGCGAGGACGCAATAGAGGAAGGGTCCCTCATCGGATCCGTGCTGACCGGCGTGCCCGGTCTCGATACGGTGCTCCGCGGCGGACTGCCGGAGCTCTCGTTCAACTTGGTCGCCGGCGGACCAGGCGCCGGAAAAACCACGCTGGCGCAACAGATCGTGTTCAGCAACGCCACCGTCGAGCGCCCCGCGCTCTATTTCACGGTGCTCGGTGAGCCGACCCTCAAGATGCTGCGCTACCAGCGCCAATTCCGCTTCTTCCAGTCGGACCTCGTCGGCACCGCCGTGCATTTCATCAATCTGGCCGAGGAAGTGCTGCGCGACGATCTCGCCGCGGTCCTCCATCGGATCGTCGACGAAGTCGAGCGCATCGGCCCCGCATTCGTGGTCGTCGACTCGTGTCGCACTCTCGGGCTCCACGCATCGGGGCGGCAGGCGAGCGACGCGATGGGCATGGAGCAATTCGTGCAGCGGCTCGCGCTCCAGCTCACGACATGGGAAGTGACCTCCTTCCTGATCGGCGAATACGCCGCGCCCGACCTCGCGAATCCGCTCTTCACCGTGGCCGACGGCATTCTCTGGCTCTCACAAGCGCCGGAACGCAACTCGGTCGTCCGCAAGTTGCAGGTGGTCAAGATGCGCGGGCGCGCTCCGATACCGGGTCTCCACACATTCCGGATGACCGAGCGCGGCCTGCAGGTCTTTCCGCGCATTCCGGGGCACCAGGAAGCGCGGCGCCCGCGACGCCAAGAGCGGCTCGCCACCGGCGTCCCGGGACTCGATGCGATGACGGGCGGCGGCTATCCCGCGGGTGACGCGGTGCTGATCACCGGACCGGCCGGCAGTGGAAAGACGATGTTCGCCACGCAGTTCCTTGCCGATGGCCTCGTGCGCGGCGAGGCCGCGGTCGCGGTCGTCTTCGAGGAATACCCGGACGCGTACCTGGCCCGAGCGACGGCGTTGGGTCTCGACCTCCAGGCGATGACCGAGCGCAACAAGCTGGCCGTCATCTATCTGCGGCCGCTGGACCTCTCGGTCGATGAGACGCTGGCCGCTATCCTCGAGGAGGTCGAGCGCCTTGGTGCGACGCGCGTGGTCATCGACTCGCTGTCCGGGTTCGAGATGGCGCTCGCTCCGACCTTTCGCGACGACTTCCGTGAATCGCTCTATCGGCTCGTCGGAGCACTCACGGCGACGGGTGTCACCGTGGTCATGACCGCGGAAACGCCACTCGACCATGTGTCTTTCGTGACGGACGACATCATCGTGCAACGATATGTGGAGATCGCCGGTGAGCTCCGGCCCATGCTGACCGTCGTCAAGATGCGCGGCAGTGCACATAGCAGACACTCTCGCGCGTACGAGATCACTGCGCGCGGTGCGGTCGTCGCGGACGCCGGTGAATAAATGGATCGCCTGGTTGCTGGCGCCGACGCGTCGCTCGCCCTCGTGCAGCATTTTCTGGAGCACGCTCCGGTAGCGTCCGCGGTCGTCAGCGGCGCCGCGCATGGATGCGTCTTCACCAACGCGGCGTTTCGGCGCATCAGCGCGGACGCGGAGGCGTACGCCGGCATTGGTGATCCCATCGCCGACGCCTTGCCCGTTGAGGCGCGCGACGATGTGAACGCGTTGCTGAACCGCGTGCGGCGGGACGGCATCGCGGCGTACCACGCGCGCATCGGACTCCTCTGGATGTGCGACGCGTGGCCCGTCGTGGAGGAGGGCGGGCGGTTGGACTATCTGGTGGTCACGCTGCGCCGGGCCCAACGCCGCGAGGTCACGCGGATACGCCACCGGGCGATCACCGAGCGGCTGCTGCTCACGGCGCTGCGCGAGCAGGATCAGGCGCGCCGCGCGGACAACGCGCGGGCCCGCGCGGTGTTCCTGGCCGAGACGAGCCGCCGCCTCGGCGGGTCCTTCGAGCTCGCGACTGCCTATGCGACGGTTGCGACGGTCGCGCTCCCCGTGCCTGGCGCGTGGTCTATCGTGGACGTCGACCAAGCAACCGGCACCTGGCGACGGCTGGCGATCGCGCACCCTGACCGGGCGAAGGAAGGGCTCGCCGGCGAGCTCGACGGGCATTGGTCGCCGGCGCCCGGCGATCCGATTGGCGCCCCCCTCATCGTGCTGTCGCGCGTCTCGACCATCGTCGCCTCGGACAACGAGACGGTGCTCGCCGGGGCGGCGCACGGTCCCGACAATCTGCGTATTCTCCGCGCCCTCGGACTCGGCTCGCTCCTCGTCGTACCGCTCCTCGCCCACGACCGGCTCCGCGGCGCGATCACGTTCGTCAACCCGATTGGGGCCGCGCCGTATACGAGCGATGACGTCGTCCTGGCGGAGGACCTCGCCGCCCGGTGCGCGAATCTGCTCGATGGCGCCCGCCGCTATGACGACGGGCGCTTGGCCCGGATCGGCGCCGATACGGCGCGCGATGACGCGGAGCTCGCCAACGAGGCAAAGGGCACCGCTCTCACCTCGATGAGCCACGAGCTCCGCACGCCGTTGAACGCCATCCTCGGTTATACCGAGCTGCTGACGTTGGGCATGAAGGGACCGGTGTCCGCGGACCAGACCGAGGCCTTGAGTCGGATACGACGGGCCGGTATGCACCTGCTCGGTCTCATCAATGATGTCTTGCGAGTCGCGCGGCTCAGAGAATCGCAGGCGAGCTTCCTCATCACCGACGCGCCCGTCAGTGAAGTCCTCGACGCGGCGGGATATATGGTGGCGCCGCTCGCGGTAGCCCAGCGGCTCGAGCTCGCGCGCGTGCCCTGTCCATCGACGCTCTCCATGCACGCCGATCGGGACAAAGTGCTCCAGATTTTGCTCAACTTGCTGGCCAACGCGATCAGGTTCACGGCGCCCGGCGGGCGGGTCTACCTGGCGGCGACGCCGGTCGATCGACGCCGGACCGAGAGCGCGCCGCCACTCGCTCCACCGACGGCCGCGCTGCCGGTGAAGCTGAGCGTGAGTGACACGGGGCGGGGGATCGCCCCCGAGCAGCTCCAGTCGATCTTCGAGCCGTTCGTGCAGGTTGGCGCGCGCTTGGCGGGGAACGATGAAGGGACCGGGCTCGGCCTCGCCATCAGCCGCGATCTCGCGCGAGGAATGGGCGGCGACCTCACGGTCGAGAGCACGCTCGGCGTCGGATCGACATTTACCCTGACTGTTCCCGGAGTCATCATGGTGTAGAGGTGGCTCGTATTATGCGCTATGTCATGTGTGACATCAGTGGAGCAGGTCATGGCAGCACCGGTAATCGTGAGGCACCCCGTTGAGGGGCGCAGTAACCCGCGCTCGCACGTCGGTGACCACGCGAGCGAGGGTCCGACGATCGCTGGCGGCGTACACCGAGGTGGCTGGCGCCGCGCACACATCCATCACTCGCGAGCTGAAGTCGTAGGGTTTGTCCTGTGGTGGGTGGTGATCGGCGCGCTCACGATTGCGAGCGTGATATTCATCATCGACCAACCGTGACATGCGACCCAGGCAAGTCGACATCGTCGGCGCGGCGACCAGTGCCGGTCGGTTCTCGTTCCTGATACGGGCGATCAGAGTCGCGGGGCTGGTCGATACGCTGCGGGGCGGGGGACCGTTCACGTTGTTCGCACCGACCGATGCAGCGTTCACCAGAGTCCCCTCGTATCGGCTCGAAACGCTGCTCAACGATCCCGAGGAGTTGGCCGACACACTGCGCAGTCACGTCGTGCCAGGCCGGATCCTCGCGGCCGACGTCGTCAGATACAGAAACTCAACGTCGCGAACGCTCGCCGGTCGGCCGGTGTCCGTGGCCGCGCGCTCGGGGCGCATCTACTACGGCGGTGCACTCGTCTCACGCACCGACATTCTCGCCTCGAACGGTGTGATCCATGAGCTCGAGGATCTGCTGCTCCTCGAGGCCGCGTCAGTCGTGTGGGTTGGCGCGATGTAGTATCACCACGCACGCTGTTGCTCGATCGGACTGTTGTCGGCGGCGCGGCACCTGACACGCCGGGGTGGTCGTCCGAAAGAAGTTGGCCCTGGAGGGCTTATGTACGTTCGACATTACGCACTCATTACGACCTCGCTCGCGACGCTGGCCATTTTCAGCTCGTGCAACCCGTTCGCCAGTCATCAGAAGGTCGGTCAGATCGATCCCAAGAACGCCCACTCGAGCACGCAGTGGAACGGCACACTATCGACGACCGGCGGCATGAGTGGCGCGGTTGATATGCACGGCACGGCCTCGCTCGGCGGTAACGGACCCGGAAGCAGCCTGGCGACCATCGCCATCAGCAACGCCGCTCCCAAGGGCGTCCATCCGTGGGAGGTCTACCGCGGCCAGTGTGGCAATGACGGCGATTTGATCGGCTCGTTCAGCGCCTATCCGCCGCTCACGGTCAAGAACGACGGCACGGCGACCGCGACGGCGACGCTGCAAGCCGAGTTGCCGGTGACCGGTGACTTTCACGTGAACGTGAACGCGTCGTCGACGAACATGCAACTAGTTGTTGCGTGCGGCAATCTCGCAGCACCGAGCGGAGCGTAGTTCGTAAGGCCGCTCCTGATGCTTGGCCAGCGTCAGGAGCGGGTCAGGCTCAACGTAAAAGTTGAACCCCGGCCCAGCGTACTCTCGACCGTGAGGTCGCCGCCCATCGCCCGGCTCAGCGCCCGACTGATCGCGAGCCCCAGGCCGGCCCCGTCATTAGCCCGCGAAAATCCACTTTCGACACGGACGAAGGGCTCGAATATCTCGTCCAGCTTGTCCGCCGGTATGCCGCGGCCGTTGTCCGCGACCCGGATGACCACGGCCTTCGCGGAAGCCTCCACACTGAGCACGATCGCGCCACCGGCGGCCGTGAACTTGATCGCGTTGCTCAGCAGATTGAGGATGATCTGCTGCAGCCGCTCGCGGTTCGCACGCACCGTCACCGCCGGATCGCAGCCACGGTACTCGTAGCGGAGCGATTTCGCGTAGAGCTGTGGGAAGACGTGCGCTTCCGCGCTCGACAAGAGCTCGTGCAACGCAACGTCCGACAGGTCCACCTCGACGTGCCCGGTGCCCAGCTTCGCGACGTCGAGCACATCCTCCACGAGGCGCAGCAACACGCGCTGACTGGCGCGAATGCGGCGGAGATCCTCACGAATCTCATCCGTGACTGGCCCTCGCAACCCCATGTCGATCAACTCGACATACCCGCTAATCGCCTGCAGCGGCGTGCGAAGCTCATGACTCATGTTGGCCAGGAACTCGCTCTTCGCGCGGTTCGCCGCCTCGGCCTCGGCGCGTGCGCGGTCGGCGGCCAGCCGGGCGGCGCGCTCCGCTTCGTAGAGGCGCACGTTATCCGCGACCAGCGTCACCCGCTCCATCCGCTCGGCCAGGAGCGCGTGCTCGAGCGGCGCCGCCGTCTGGTCGGCCAACCCGGACAACAGTGCCTCATCGTCGTCCGTCACCTCGCTCGCGCGCGGGCGTATCACCGCCAGCAACCCCGTGACCCGGCCTTGCACGACGAGCGGCACGCCAATGAACCCCGCCGCGGCGTCGTGCCCGAAGAGACCGTGGAGCCGCGTGACCAACGACTCGTCGAAGGACTGTCGAAAGCGGGCCACGACGTCATCGGCCACCCCGACCGCCGCCCGCACACGGAGCATGCCGTCGTCGTCCGCGAGCATCAGCACGGCTTGTTGTGCGCTGAGGAGCTGGGCCGCCTGCTCCACCGCGAGACGCAACAGGTTGCCGAGCGACGAGGTGTTGGAAAAAGCCCGGCTCAGTTGGGTCAGCTGCGACAAGCGCGGATCCGAGAGGCGCGCGGTGTGGTACTCAGACAATGCGCGCGCCTCCTGCGCGAATCGCGAGCTCGCGCACATTCGGGTCATGGTCGCTGTTCCGCGTCTTCACGATGCGCATAGTGCGCATGGTCCGTTCCACTCCACCCAAGCCCAACAGGAGCACGTTGTCCGAGATGTAGGAAAACCGATGCCCGAAATCGATGACGCTGGAATTGCCGCCGTCGGACTCGAACGTCAGCATGCTCGTGACGTTGTGCACGGTGAAGTGCTGGACGAGGGCGTACAGATAGTCGTGCAGCCGCTGCGGGTCGCTGGCGGCCGTCACCAGGTCGCCGATGGCGTCGACCACTACGCGTCGCACCGTGCCGCCCTTGATCCGCTCGAAGATGTCCACAATGATGCTGTCGATCTGGAGCTCGACCGGTGACTCGTATCGCAGCGTCAGGCCCGCGGCGATCACCTGCTCGGCGCTCGTCCCGAGCCCGTCGATCGCCCGACGCAGCTGCGAGGGATTTTCCTGAAAGTGCACGTACAGCGCCGGCTCGCCGCGTCGCACGCCTTCGAGCGCGAATTGGAGCGCCACCGTCGTCTTTCCCGATCCGGTCGGCCCCACGAGCAGCGTCGTCGATCCGGACCAGAGGCCGCCGCCAATCATCGGATCGAGCCCGTCGACCCCGGTGGGCACACGCTCCAAACGCGGTACATACGTCTCCGGAACAGACGGCGACACGAGTCGCGGGGAGAGCGTCAGCCCGTCCTCGGTAATGCGAAGGGCGTGCTGCCCCTCCCGATACCCGCTGCCGCGCAGCTTGAGCACGCGGAAGTACCGCTCGTCGCGTGAGCTGAGTGAGCGCCGCGCCAATTCGACGATCGAGTCGCCGATCGCGAATTCCGGGAACCGGTGGATGTCGTCGGTCGTGTACTCGCCGAGCAGGAATGTGGTCGTGTCGTACGCGGACAGGAGCCCGGCCAGCTCGGCGACGAGGCGCCGCATCTGCGGCACGGACGTGCCGAGGTCGTGAATGGCACGGAATGAATCGATGAGAATGAGCTTCGGCCGCGACGTCTTGATGATGTCGGCCAGCCATGGGACCAGGACGTCCGGACCGTCGGCAGCGAGCACGGCGCCCACATCGTGATACTGAATGTCCGAGTCCAACTTGTGCGCGTCGAAGAAGCGGAACCGCTGCGCGTAGCTCACCGCTTTCGCGAGGGGCTCGGAGAGGGTCGTGATAAAGAGCGACGGGCGGTCACCCCCCGCATTCTCGAACAGCAACTGCTCGGCGAAGATGGTCTTTCCCGTTCCCGGCTGCCCCATCACGATATTGATCGAGTTGCCGGGAAATCCGCCGCCGAGCACTTCGTCCGCCTGGGGGTTCCCCGTGCGCACGCGCGGGACGAGTTCTGGCGATGCGCCATTGCCCCGAGAGGCCGACCCGTCGCCGATCACGGGCGGGGCGACGCCGACGCGCGCGTCGCGATCAACGCACGGACGGTCTCCACGAGTCGACGCTCGGCCAGCGGCTTCATGAGAAACGCATCAGCACCCGCTTCTTCAGCGCGCGCGTGGGCCGACAGGATGCTGAAGACGAGGACCGCGGTGTGGCACAGCGCAGGATCCTCCTTGATCGCGCGGCAGAGCGCGAGCCCATCGAGTTTGGGCACGAGGATCTCCGTGATCACAATGTGTGGCGCCAGCGTACGCGTCATCGCCAGCGCGGCGATGCCGTCGGCGGCGAATTCGACTCCGTAGCCGGCTTCGTTCAGGAAGAATTGTTCGAGGTCACGGACATGCGGGTCGCGCTCGACGACGAGAATGACGGCGCGACCACCAGGAAATGTCAGCGAGCGTCCCGCATCCGGTCGGGGATTGGTTGCGGCGGCAATCTGGCCGCCGAGTGACGACGATGCGGCGTCCATCGCCTATCCGGCGCGCGCCGGGGCCTCATCCATTTCCCCCGCGACCGAATCGGTGATCTTCTGCAAGAGGGAGCGGAGCTTGCGCTCCTCGCCCTCCGAGACTCCCATCACGGCGGCCATCTCGATCGGCACCCGCTCGGCCTCGCGCTCGAGCGCCCGCCCTTTGGGCGTCGGCGTGATGTCGACCGTGCGCTCGTCATCGCTGCGACGGCGGCGCGTGACGAGCCCGGATGCCTCCAGTCGCTTGAGCAACGGTGACAGCGTGCCCGAGTCGAGATCCAGGCGCTCGCCCAGATCCTTCACGGTCCGCGGGGAATGCTGCCACAGCATCCCCATGACCAGGTACTGCGGGTAGGTGAGCCCCAACGTAGACAGGATCGGCCGGTACGCCCGCGTGATCGCGCGCGCGGCGGCGTAGAGATCAAAGCACAGCTGATCCGCCAATGCGACCGAGTCGGTGCCGTGCAGTCGAGCCAGCTTGGGCATGCAATAAGATAGCATCATATATGATAAAGCACAACTAGATATTGACAAATTAAGTTGCGTGCAATATAATAGTGGGCAAGTGATAGTGCGTCACACTCTTTGGCCCGGGAGGGTCTATGCGCCTCCAACGCTCGGTACAGATGCTGGCTGTCCTCGGCACGCTCGCGGCAATCGCGGCGTGTGCTTCATACGGAAGGGAGCCGAGGCAGGACCCTCAGGTCACCACCGTTGCCGTCGCGTCGTGGGATTCCGGACCGCTCGATCGGGATTACGCGAGTCAGCGGACCACGATGGACAACCGGCACCAGCAAGAGATCGCCAATCCCCGCAACGACGAATCGTCCGATCAGCGCGTCCAGCGGCACGCGACCGAGAACCAAGATCTCGAGGCCCGTTATACCGCCGGGAAAGCCTCGCACGCCCAGGCGTTGCCGCCGTCAGAGAAGCACGACAACAACCACCCGTCTGACAAATCGCACCAGTAGAAACCACCAGGCCACGTGACGACCACGCATCTTCTAGAGGTGCGAGGTCGCTTTCGTTTCTACGGCGTCGCCGCGAACAACCGATCCGGCACGAGCACAACCTTGCCCGCCACACCAGCCGCGACGCGCGCATACGCCGCCGCGGCCTGAGACAACGGGTATCGCTCGACAACTGTGAGCGGCGCGAGAGCGCCGGACTCGAACAGCGGAACGAGCGCCGTAAGGACCCGCGCACATTTGACGGCCTCGTCCGCAACCGTGTCCACGCTCAGCACGCGGAGCCGGCGGTGATAGAACGACAGGAGGTCGAGTGTCACCTCCCGTCCGCCCGCGGCCGAGTAGACAACCATCGCCCCGCCTGGGGCTAAAGCGTCGAGCATCGGCTGGAAGATCGCCGCGCCGACGCCGTTGAGCGCGAGGTCCGCGCCGCGCCCACCAGTGGCAGTCCGAACGACTGCCACGAGATCGTTCTGGTCCGACCTCGCGATTGCCGCAACATGATTCGCGACGAGTCGCGACGCCTCGGCGGCGTCTCTGACAAGCGCGACCACGTGCGCACCACGCGCGACAGCGAGCTGGGTGGCGGCAAAGCCAACCGCACCGGCAGCCCCGGAGGCGATGAGCCACTGACCCTCGGCGAGCTCCCCCGCCTGCACCCCAGTCCACGCCGTGATGAACGGCACGCCGATCACCGCTGCTTGCTCGGCCGTCAGATTCTTGGGCCGGACCACGATCGCGTCGCGGGGAAGCGCCACATACTCGGCGTGAGCGCCATCCCGGCGAATGCCGAGGTCGCCGCCAGATCCATACACATCCCGACCAACAAGCTCCGGCGGCCCTTTCGTGACCCGTCCCGCAAAATCACGTCCGAGCGTACGCGGAAGCCGCCCATTGGCGAACCGCCCCTCGGCACTAACGATGTCACTGGGATTGATCGCGGCAGCATGAACCTCGACCAGCACGTCGTCGGGCCCCGGTGTCGGGACCGGAATATCGTGTGGCGCGAGCGCGGTAATCGGACCGTACGAGTCTATGCGGAGCGCTTGCATTGCGAGCTAAGAATAACGCTCACGGGAGGTGTTCGACATTCGCGTAAGCCGCCTGCTTTTTGAAGGCTGTAGCGAATGTCGAACACCGACCCCCGCGCCGGACCCCCCTAGTACATGCCGCCCATTCCGGCTGCCGGGGAGGAGGCAGCACCTTTCTCCTCTTTCTTCTCCGACACGATCGCCTCGGTCGTAAGCAATAATCCAGCGATAGACGCCGCATTCTGCAGCGCAGTGCGCGTCACTTTCGTGGGATCGATGACGCCGGCGAGCACGAGATCCTCGTACGTGTCCGTCTGCGCATTGTACCCATAGTTGTTCGCGTTCGACGCCCGCACTTTCTCGACCACGATCGACCCTTCGACGCCCGCATTCTGAACGATGATACGGATCGGCTCCTCGATGGCCCGCCGCACAATTCCCACCCCGATCTGCTCGTCGGCGTCCGCGAGCACCAGCGCCGAGAGCGCCTTTTGCGCGCGCAAGAACGCGACGCCGCCCCCAGGCACGATGCCTTCCTCGACCGCCGCACGCGTCGCATGCAGCGCGTCCTCGACCCGGGCCTTCTTCTCTTTCATCTCGGGCTCGGTCGCCGCGCCGACATTGATGATCGCCACGCCGCCGGCGAGCTTGGCCAACCGCTCCTGCAGCTTCTCCTTATCGTAATCAGACGTCGACTTGTCCATGGCAGTGCGGATCTCTTTGATGCGCCCTTGGATCGCCTCAGTCTCACCCGCGCCATCGATAATCGTCGTATCGTCCTTGTCGACCACGATGCGCTTCGCCTGACCCAGATCCTTGACGCTGGCGTTCTCGAGCTTGAAGCCGACATCCTCTGAGATGACCGTGCCGTTCGTGAGCACGGCGACGTCCGCGAGCATGGCCTTCCGACGATCACCAAAGCCGGGAGCCTTGACCGCGCAGATGCGGAGCGTGCCGCGAAGCTTGTTGACCACGAGCGTGGCCAGGGCCTCGCCCTCGATGTCCTCGGCGATGATGAGGAGCGGCTTCCCGAGCTGGGCGACCTTTTCGAGGATGGGCAGCATGTCCTTCATCGACGAGATCTTCTTGTCGTGGATGAGGATGTAGGCGTCCTCCAGGACCGCTTCCATCTTCTCCGGCTCCGTCACGAAGTACGGCGACAGATACCCCCGGTCGAATTGCATCCCTTCGACGGTGTCGAGCGTCGTCTCGAGGCCACGAGCCTCCTCGACGGTGATGACCCCGTCTTTCCCGACTTTCTCCATTGCTTCAGCAATGAGATTGCCGATCTCCGCATCGTTGTTGGCCGAAATGGTGCCGACCTGCGCGATCTCTTTCTTCCCGGCGGTCGGCAAACTCAGCGTCTTGAGGTCCGCAACGACGGCGGCGACGGCCTTGTCGATGCCGCGCTTGAGCGCCATCGGATTGACGCCCGCGGTGACGTTCTTGAGCCCCTGGCGGAAGATCGCCTGCGCCAGGACCGTCGCGGTCGTGGTGCCATCGCCCGCGATGTCAGAGGTCTTGGTGGCGACCTCTTTCACCATCTGGGCCCCCATGTTCTCGATGGGGTCCGAGAGCTCGATCTCTTTCGCGACCGTGACCCCATCCTTGGTGATGGTCGGCGCGCCGAATTTCTTGTCGATGACGACATTCCGCCCTCGGGGACCGAGCGTGACCTTCACCGCATCGGCGAGCTGGTCGACGCCGCGCTTGAGCGCCGCGCGCGCGTCCGTACTGAAATGGAGCTCTTTGGTAGACATGATCGGATTTTCCAGGAAGACCTAACTGATGACCGCGAGGACGTCCGACTCGCGAAGGATGAGCAGTGGTTCTGAATCGACGGTGACTTCCGTGCCGGTGTACTTCCCGTAGAGGATTTTGTCGCCAACCTTGACCTCCATGGGGACCCGCTTGCCCTCGTCGAAGCGGCCGGGTCCAACGGCGACGATCTCGCCCTGCTGCGGCTTCTCCTTGGCGGTATCGGGAATAAAGAGCCCGCCCCGCATCTGCTCCGTCTCTTCCAGCGCTCGTACGACGACGCGGTCCGCCAAGGGACTGACGCGTGCGGTCGTGACACTCTTGCCGTCCATGAAGACTCCCGTTCGATAGACCTGAACATTATACCCCGGGATGGTATCTGTCAATGTTTTGTCCTAGACATATATTTGACAGACCCAGGCTGGAGGGGTATCTTTCAAGGGTCAGATCGCCACTCAGCCTTATGTCAGGAGTTGTCCCTATGGATGGCCCAATGCGCGAAGTCACGTTCACGCAGACGCACCGTCGCACGCAGCGGCGTCGCAACATCATCGTCTCGCAATTCGACGACACGAAGAGCGTGATTCCCATTCGGCCCAGCGAGACGACGGCTCACGCACTCCCGACCGTGAGCCTCGCCTGGCGCTACATCGTGCAGACCGACGATGGCCCGTGGACGACGCATCGCCGTGTCGACGTCGCGCTCGACGCATCGGACAGTGAAGTCGTGATGGCGGTGGCGCGCCATCTGGCGAGCCCGGGTTGGAATCGCGATGCGGCCGTGGCGCGGATCCTGTGACGATGGCCGCACAGGAATTCGACTTCGAGGATGACAGCCGCACGTTCTCGTGCCGCGTCGAGCAGCGGAACGAGCTGGCTGAGCCGTGGTGGTGGTTCAAGGTGTCCGGGGACAAGCAGCGGTATGCGCCCTTCCGGGCCGCCCCTGGCGACACGAAGTATGCGATTCAGTCGCGCATCACCCTGTACTACCGTGATCTCCTGGTCCGTCGCGCAACGCCCGCGGTCCCGTGGCACCGTCGCGGGAAGCCGGCGACTCCGGCAGTGGCAGTGCAGGAGGGAACACCTCCTTCTGGGGATCCAACGGTCTGACCGTTGGTTTCCCGGTCAGGCGTCGAATGACGAACGCGCTGGCGCCGAGCGTGAGCAGCGCGCCTCCGACGACCAGCGCGATCGCTCCGATGACAAAGGCGGCCGGCGTGTTGCGCAGCGTGATCCGATAGACGCGCATCTACGTCTCCGACGGGCTCGCGGCGCGGAGGGCCTGTCTCAAGTCGGTGAGGTTCTCGATCACGTGGACTCCGGCTCCCCTCAGCTCCGCGGCGATCTCGAGCGCGCCGGCTCCGCCGGCGAGCAGCGGCACGCGGGCCGCGAGTCGCCCGCGCAACGCCCGCAGTTCCTGGAGCAAGAGGTCGTTGTTGCCGGCTCGCGGCACGGTCACGCTCACCGCGCGGGCCGACGTGCTCGCGGCGGCCACCGCGATCTCGCTGACGGGCACGCCGGGACCGAGATACGTGACGCGCCACCCTTCGATGGCCGCCCCAGCCGTCGCCATGACGGCCTCGATCTCGTGGCGGTCGCCCACAGGTGTCGCCACGAGCAAGTTCGGGGCATCGCCCGAGACGATGAGGACGGGCACAATGCCCTCGATGACCCGGCGGAGCGCGACGAGCACCAGCTGCTCTTCGCCAGGGGCGAGCTCCCCGGCGTTGCGTTGTTCGCCGATCTCTTTCAACAGCGGTGTCGCCACGGTGTCAATGAACGCGCCCGCACCCACGAGCGCGGCGGATCGCCTCAGCACGCGCTCCAGGCCGACGGCGTCGAGGGCGCGCGCGCGGGCTCGAGCCGCGGCGACGTCACCCGGGGCGGTTGTTCCCGAGGTCCGCGCTCGGCGAGTGGTGCCGAGTTGGCGGCGCGCTTCCTCGTCATCGCGGACCAACCGCGCCAATTCTTTCGTGGGCAGATTGGCAACCTGGGAAATGCCGCGTCCGGCCGCGGTGGCCAGCGCCATCAGGCGGAGTCGCTCGATGTCGGCGTCGGAGTAGAGTCGCCGGCCGCCATCGGTCCGTGTCGGCTCGATGGCGCGATAGCGGCGCTCCCACACCCGGAGCACGTGCGGGCTGATGCCGGTTCGTTCCGAAGCAACTCCAATCGGATGCTCGTCTACCATTTGTCAATGGTATATGATTGACATTCGCTAGTCAACGCGACGGTCATTCCGCCACAGGCTGGTCGAACGCATGGCGTTGAGCATTGTTCGCTTCCAAGTTCTGCCAACCTCTGCCCCATAGGCTCAACGCATGAGACTCGCTGCCGCCCTCGCGATCGCGCTCCTCTTCGGCTGCCACATCCAATCATCGTCGGGATCGGCGCAGTTCGCCATCTCGTTTCCGTCGTCGGTGCACGACGCGCCTATCACCGGCCGCATGTTCGTCCTCGTCACGCGCGACTCGACACCCGAGCCGCGCGAGATCGCCGGCGGGTTCTCGACCAACGTCGCGATGTACGCGTCGGACGTGAGCGGCCTGCGACCAGGACAACCCGCGATCATCACCGACTCGACGCCGGGGTATCCGCTCGCGTCGCTTCACGATATCGCGGCCGGTGACTACTGGGTCCAGGCTGTGCTCAACGTCTACACCGAGCTCCACCGCGCCGACGGCCACACGATCTGGGCGCACATGGACCAGTGGGAAGGCCAACAATTCTATAAAGCGCCCGGCAATCTGGTGAGCGCGCCGCAGCGGGTTCACCTCGACCCGGCCTCCGGTTATCGGATCAACATCGCCCTCGCCCGCGTGCTGCCGCCGGTGACACTCCCCCCGGACACGAAGTGGGTCAAGCACGTGAAGATCGAAAGCCCGATGCTCACCAAGTTCTGGGGCCACCCGATCTTCTTGGGCGCCACGGTGCTCCTCCCCAAGGGCTACGACGAACATCCCACGGCGCACTATCCCACGATCTATCAGCAAGGACACTTCGGCCTCCGCCCACCACTTGGCTTCACGACTGACACCCAACCAGCGCCTCCCCAGATCGTCGCCATGATGCGGGGCTACAACATGGAGCCGGGCAACGTGTTCTATCACGACTGGGATGGCGCGGGATTTCCGCGGATGATCGCGGTGACGTTCCAGCATCCAACGCCCTACTTCGATGACTCCTACGCCGTCAACTCCGCGAATAACGGCCCGTACGGAGACGCCATTCTCCAGGAGCTGATCCCGTACCTCGAGCAGCACTTTCGCATGATCCCCAAGTCGTACGCGCGCGTCCTCACCGGCGGCTCGACGGGCGGCTGGGAGTCGATCGCGCTCCAGATCTACCATCCCGATGTCTTTGGCGGGACGTGGACGTTGTATCCCGACCCGGTCGATTTCCGGCACTACGACATGGTCGATGCCTACGCGGACACGAACGCGTTCACTGTCGGCGAGTCAGGTGGTCAGATCTTCAGTCCCGTGAGTCCGTGGTTCCATCCCGAGCGCATCATCATGCGCGGCAATGACGGACAGCCATTCGTGACCGAGCGGCAGTTCAGCGCAATGGAAGATGTGCTCGGCAGCCATGGCCGATCAGGGCAACAGTTCGAAGCGTGGGATGCGGCCTACGGCCCGGTGGGATCGGACGGCTATCCGACGCCGCTCTGGGACAAGCGCACCGGGCACATCGATCACGCGGTCGCGGCTTACATGCGCGATCACGGGTTCGATCTGCGCGCGTACCTCGCCGCGCATTGGGCTACGGTCGGACCCCAACTCGTGGACAAGCTGCACGTCGATGTCGGCGACATGGACAACTTCTATCTCAATCTCGCCGTCTACGATCTCCAAGCCTTTCTCGACTCGACGACGGCTCCACATGTGCCCGGCGTATTCAACTACGGCCGGCCGGAGAAGGGTCACGGTTGGCAGCACGCGACCAACGCCGCGATCGTTCGCGAGATGGCGGCGACGATCAAGCGCCACGCGCCAGCCGGAGAAAACGTCCAACAGTGGCAGTACTGACGTTGCTATTGCAGATCGTCGTCCGAGCTCGGGGCTTGCCGCTGGCGACCAGGAGCCGTGAGCTCCTGCAGGTCGCGCCCGGTCAGCGACTGATACCCGGACGGAATCGTGAACAGCGAAGGAGACAGGACGGTGCGCACGACGCTCGTGGCTTTGGCTTCGAACCCCGTCGTGCCGCCAACCGACGTGCGGATCACGAGCGGAAAGCTCTTCATGCCGGGCGCATTGCAGACGTCGACCGCGATCGTGTCGGTGTGCAACGAATAGTCGTCGCACTCGACACCGGCGATCGTCTCATGCGTCCCGGTGCGCTGCGGCTCCTGTCCGCTTCCCGCGGTCGTCATGCCGGACAGCATCCCGGCGATCGGCCCCATCCCGCCTCCCAGTCGCGCCGGATTCACGCCGGTGGGATCGAGCGCCATGTACGCATGGAGATCATGGTTGAGCGCGACCACTGACCCGGTTTGCAGGTCGTAGATCACCGAAGCCGATCCACTCCCCGCCATGTCGATCCGAACCTTGGAGCCTTTGACCGAGTAGCGCATCGTCGCCGACTCGTCGTCCCCGTTCGGGATGCGGTACGTGATCACCCCTTCAAAAGGGCCCGACTGAGCGCGCGCGGCACTCGCGGAGAATACCAATGCCGCGGCCAGGACATATCGTCGCATAACGCGCAGTGGACGCGAGATTCGCGCCATCTGAGTAGCCGCCGCTTGTCGTGGTCGAGCGACCGCGTGCCGTGGCATTTTGCGATACACATCGCACATTGCGAGGGCGCTCTACTCGCGCCGTAGCATCTCCATCGGCTGAATCCCTGACGCCCTGAGCGCCGGAATCGCGATCGCCGCGAGGGCGGCGGCCAACAGGACGCCGGTCGCCAGTGACAGCGAGAGCGGGTCGAGCGCCTTCATGTGCGTCAGCTCTTTCTCCGCGTATCGCGCGCCGAGCCAGACCACCGGCAGGCCGGCGAGCACGCCGACCACCACCAGCGTGACTCCGTCGCGCAGGACCATGACCGCGACATTCCGGGGCAGGGCGCCAAGCGCCAGACGGATCCCGATCTCGCCGCGACGCCGCGAGGTCTGATACGACATGACACCGTACAGGCCGACGATCGACAAGAGCAGCGCCAGGACCCCGAATCCGTTGCACAACGTCGCGAACATCCGCTCGCGTTGGAGCCCGCCCGCGATCTGCTCCTCCATCGTGACGAGATCGATGAGCGGCAGGTCGGGATCGATTGCCCGCATCGTCTGTCGGATGGCCGGCATCACCGTCAACGGCGCGTGCAGGGTCCGTATCGCAACCGTGACTTCAGGCGCGATCTCCCCCGTGTCGATCGGCAACCAGACCGTGGGCCGCCAGTCGACGAGGGATGTACTCGCCATCGACGGCACGATACCGATGATCGTGAGCGGTATCGGGTTCCGTCCAAAGGGGCGGTTGGAGAAGCGCAGGGTGTGACCCAGGACGTCGCGTCCACCGAGCCGCCGGGCCAGATCGTCGCTGATCACGGCGACTCTGGCGCCGTCGTGCACCTCGGCCGACGTGAATATCCGCCCGGTCACCGCGGGAGAAAGCAGCCGAAGAAACTCGGGTGTCACGCGATAGTTCCGGACGAGGAGCGTGTCAGTCGGGAGCTGAACTTGCGCGCCTCCCCACAGGAATGGGGACAGCGGCCGCGGCTGTCCGATACCCATCATCGCGACCCCGGGCGTGCTCGCCAGACGCTGCTCGACCGTGTGATAGAACGGCACCAGGCGCGCGCGCGTATACCCCGACGTACTCGGACGCATCCCGAAGACGATGAGGTTGTGCGGATCGAATCCGGGGTCGACCGATCGGAGCGAGAGGAGGTTCCGTGTGAAGATCACGGCCGCCAGCACGAGTACGACCGACATGCCCATCTGACCCACGATCAAGAGTCTGCCCGCGCGTCCGTTGTAGCGTGAGAGATCAGTGACCTTCGCGGTCCGCCAGGCGGGGAAGAGACCGAATGCCAGCAACGCGAGCCCCGTGGCAGCAGCAGCCGTCCCCAGGATCCACGTATCAAGCGATATCGGGATGGGCTGGAAGTACGGATCGACGAACCGCCCCAGAAGGTTCGCGGTGGCGTAGCCGACCACGACACTGGCGCAGCCGCCCGCGAGGGCGAGCAGGCCGCTCTCCGTCATCAGTTGGCGCATGAGACGCGTTCGACTGCAGCCGAGAGCCAGGCGCATGGCGATTTCGCGTTGTCGCGCCGCCGCACGCGCGAGCAACAGGTTCATGATGTTCGCGCAAGCGATGATGAGGAGCAGACCGGCCAGTCCGCCCATCACCAGCAGCGGGCGCTGATAATCACTCCAGAGAAAGCTCAACCCGCGGCTCCCAGGCACGAGATGAATCGACGGCTCGGTTCCCGCGGACATGACGTGTCCGTCCCAGGTCGCGCGGAACAGCGTCGACATGACGGGCTCGAGCTGTGCGTCGGTGACACCACTCGCGCGCCGCGCGACCATCGCGCTGCCCCAGAACCGATCGTTGGCCAATCCCCCGGGGATCTGGTCCATCCAATCCGCATTATGCAGCGGCACGTAGATGTCGACGGGATCGCCCGGACTGAGTCCCGAAAATGCGGACTCGACGACTCCGATGATGACGCACGGCGCGTTGTTCACGAGAATGGTCTGGCCGAGGACCGCGGGGTTCGCGCCGAGCGCGCGATCCCAGAAGCGGTGCGACAACACCGCCGTCGCCGGCGCGCCGGCGCGATCGTCGGCGGCCGTAAAGAAGCGGCCCAGCCCCGCGTGCGCCTGGAGGACCGTGAAGAATTCGCCGCTGACGGGACGCTCGACGCCCACCGTCGGATGGCCACGGTACGAGAGACTGACCGGGTCGGTGAACGTGAATGCCGCCACCGATGCGCGGCCGGCCAGGCCATCGCGTAGAGCCTGGAACGTTCGATAGGAGAAGTGGTCGGCGGTCGTCGTGCCCTTGACGGTGTCGCGCAGCTCCCCGCCCTGATAATCCATCAGCCCCTGGGGGTCCCCGTGACTCTGCCAGTGCACCAACGTGAGCTGCTTGGGCGATGGCACCGGGAGGTCGCGCCACAGCACCACGTCCATGAGCGACAGGATGGCGGTGTTGGCGCCGATGCCGAGCGCGAGTGATAGCACGACGGCCAGCGTCACGGCCGGGGCCCTGCGCATCGTTCGCGCGCCGAATGCGACGTCCTGCCACACGCTGTGCAGCCAAGCGGACCACCACTCGTCACGCACCTCTTCTTTGATCTGCCCGGCGTCGCCGAACGTCCGGCTGGCCAAACGCCGAGCCTCCTCCGGCGCATACCCTTGGCGTTCGTACGCCGCCGTCAGCTCATGCAGATGATGGGCGATCTCGCGCTCGAGGTCAGCCTCCGCCCGCTTGCGCATCAAAAGCGGAGCACCAGCGCCACCGCGCCCGCATACCGCTGCCACTCGGCCGTATCCTGTTGCAGCCGTTTCCGCCCGGCCGCGGTGAGGACATAATACTTGGCCATCGGTCCGCTATCGGACGGCCGCCACTCTGCCTTGATCAGCCGCTGACGCTCCAGCCGGTGCAGCGCCGGATACAGCGACCCTTGCCGCACCTGGAGTGCCTCGCGCGACAGGAGCAGAATGCGCTGGGCGATGCCATACCCGTGAATCGGCCCCTGCGCGACAGTCCCCAAAATCAAGAGATCGAGCGTGCCCTGGATCAGGTCCATGCCGCTAGTATGATGCTCGACCTATGTAGGATGTCAAGGTACCAGTTGCCGCAGGTCGTCACCCAGATGCCGAAATTCGAGGATCGCGCCGGCCAGGATCGCGGCCGCCACGAGTGCGGCAAGCAGCTGCAATGCCCGTTGCAGCCAGCGGGGACCCGCGAACAGCCAGACGCGCGTCACGGTGATGAGCACGCGGATCGCAATGGTCACGGCCACCAACGTGATGGCCAGCGACCGCAGCCCTTGGAACGGCGGAATGAGGAAGGCGCCCGCGAGCACCAGCAACTCGGCCACGAACAGGACCTGCAGCCACCGGCGCGTCATGATCGCGAACAGACTTTCCTGCGTCGCGACCTCGACCAATCCCCACAGTGCGCTGCCGAGACGGCTCAAGACGACCGCGCCGCGATTGAGCTCGGGGCGCTCGTAATCGGTACCGAGACGGTCGAGCATCCGGCCCATCACGCGGCTGGCCCGGGCAATCAGCGTCGCTGCCTCGGGGCGGTCGAGCGTCCGGTCGATGTTCGTTCCGGCCGCGTACACCGCGCGCAGCTGCGCCGGTGTGCTCAAGAGATCGCGCAACGCGTCAGCCGGTACGGTAGCCGGCTGATCGGCATCGATCGCCGTCGCGAGCGCACCCGTCGCTTTCGCGACCGCGTCCCCCCGCACCTGGGTCTCGAAGATCGTGGCGTGCGCCTCGGCCACCCACGTTTGCCACGCCCCGGTCTGAGCCGGATCACGCCCGGCCATCACCGCCTTGATGAGCCGCTCCGCGCCATCGAGCCGGCCCCAGGTGAGGTCGTTCTGACGCCACCCTCGATTGAGGAAGGCGCCGAAGTTCCGAAGCGCCGTCCCGGCCAACTTCGGCGACAGCGGCGGCCGGCGATCGACGCGCTCATTGACGATCTCGGTTGCGTCCTCCGGCGAGATCCGCACGACGTCGACGCGCGACAGATTGCCTTGCACCGCCGTCGCGTAGCGAATCGGATACGTCACCGAATCGATGCACTCGAACGAGTCGTACACGAACCGGACGACGTCCCGGACCTCCACCCATCGCGTGTTATCGGGGGCAGTCGAGGTGAAGAGCGTATCGACCAGCTGGCTCGCCTCGCGCATCGGAGGCGTGACGCGGTTCGCGACGGCGTAGGCAATGTCGTCAAACGCCTTCCACTGTTGTCCCACGAGTTGGTCCGCGTAGGCGAGCCGTTCGGTCTCCGTTGAGAGAGCCAGCAGCTTCGCGACGCTCTCATGCGTCAGCGCCGCCGCATCCACCGCGGCCGCGAGCGCGTTGGCCGGCGTCTCCGGTTTGCCGCGGGGGCCTCGGGAGGTCAGTGTGTCCTGCGTGTGGCGCAAAGACTCGTAGGCTGTGCTCAGCGTTTTCGAGAGCACGGCGATCGCCCGTTGGATGTTGACCACATCGGCCGGCGTCCACGTCGTGCGGGCCCGCGCGAACAGGCTGTCCTCGGGCTGCGCGCGATCGGGCATGACCCGATCGATGTTGGCGCGTATCGCGTCCACGAGACGATCGGTGCGGTCGTCCATGGCCGACAGGGTGTCGAGTCGGCTCAGCGTGAGGTCCAAGCGTCGCAGCCGGAAGCTGAGATCGAAGCGAAACAGAAAAGCGTTCTCGGTCTCTCGCGCGTCGCTCGCCGGCGGCGCACTGGTGGCCGCTGGGATGCCCTTCGACACGGGTGGCGCGTTTTTCTGGTGCTCTTCCGAGAACCGTCGCTCACGCCACGCGCGGGCGAGGTAGCGAATCGCTCGCACATCATCGGATTCGGCTGGGAATCCCGCGAGCATCGCGATCACGTTCGCGAAGTCATCGGTGACGCTCGCGACTTTGAGCCGGTGAAATCCGGCGTAGGACGGCCCCAACTTGTCGATCCGTTCCTGCAACCCTTCGGCCGCCCAGCTATACCCTTCATTGCGCATGAAGTCCGCGCGTTCCTGGAACGTCGCCGGTGAGCTCCGAAAGCACTTGCCCGCGATCAGAACGCTCAAATTGCCATCGGATCCGCTCAGGATGCGGTCCACCCGGTCGATCAACTGATTGCGTTCCGCCACGCGTTGGAGCTCGTCGCGAATCGTCTCTTGACCCGCCAGCGTGAGCGCGGCGATCGTGTTCTCCACGACCGTCGGCCGCGGCACGGGCGCGCCATCGGCGGTCGCCACAATGACGTCTTCCGGGTGCTGCGGCGACGGCTCGACGTAGATCAGCTTGCGGTCCATCGGTTTCGTCCCGCGCACCGCCGACAACGCATCAATGGCGTAGCTGAACGGTTTGTTGTCCAAATACCCGCCATCGCCGAACGCGTGATTCTGCACATCATAGATGGCGCTGTCGGTATCGACCGAGGGTGGGGCCACGTACTCGGGGAAATACCGTTGCCATCGCTCCGTCGGCCCCGCTCCCAGAACGGTCACGATGTCCCTGATCTGCACGGGCTCGAACGCGATCGGGAACGCCGACGTGCACCTCGCCGCGAACGCCAGCATCGGGTTCTCTGATGCCGCGAAGTCGTCGGCCACCTTCGGCTGGAAGCGAAACCGGAAGAATTTGCGATGCCAACTCTCGGTCACGCGCTCGTCGGACAACGACAGGTAGATGGGCAGGCCCTGAATGTCTGTCGTGGTGACGAAGCAATCGATGCTGTCAACCAGCGGTCCTCGGCTGGCGGCCGCTGCCTTGGACTTGTCCATCCCGTCGAACGCGTTGTACAGCAGCTTGAGCATACGACGACCGTTGAGCAGCGATGGCGGCGGGTCATCGTACGGAATGTGCGGCAGGGCCGATTGCTTGTCGTAGAGCAACGTGCTCATGTCGGCGAGTTGAATCCATAAGCTCGCCAGCTGGTCGAGCTGCTGGCCGTGCGCGAGCGCCTTCGCCAGGTAGATGCCGTTGATCCCGCCGGCCGATGTGCCGGAAACGATGTCGACGATGAAGCGCGTATAGATCGTCCCGGGCCCGGTCGCATTGATCCGGTCGCTGTGCAGCACCTTGGCGAGGCGCCGGTAGACCAGCTCGGTCGGGGTCAACTCTTCGTCAGCGAATCGGGCGACAGTCGGATCGGTGGGATCCGGCGCGGTCGCCCGCACCATGCCGAGCAGCTCCTGCACGACACCATTGATGTAGACCGCCAACGACACGCCGCCGTAGAGGACCACGGCGAACCGCAGTTCCCGCCGCACATCCATCGCCGGGCGGTTCAGGTCGGCCATGCGTCAGTATGGAACCCTCACACGGCCTTGGCAACACACTCACGATGTCAAGATCGTGTTTCGTTGACGGGCGTCGAGACTACCCTAGCTTGAGTAGCATGCTGGATACTCTACGCCAAGACGCGCGCTTCGCCCTGCGTCAACTCCGGATCGCCCGATCTTTCTCTGCCGCCTCGATCGGCACACTCGCGTTGGGGATCGGCGCCACGGTTGCGGTCTTTAGCGCCGTCGAGGCGGTCGTCCTCCGACCATTTCCGTTCACTCAGCCGGACCGGGTTGTCAATCTTCATCCGGCTCGGAATGGCGCCGCGATCGCGGTCTCGTCAAACCTCGAGTTCGCCACCTGGCGCGAGCTCCCTCACGCATTCGACGGCATTGTCGCGATCGCCCAGCAAGCCTCGTTCATCCTGAGTCGCGCGGACGCCCCGCAAGTGCTGACGGGCGCCCGCGCGACCTCCGCATTTACTCACGTGCTGGGCGTCGCGCCGGAGATCGGACGCGGATTCTCACCGGTGGATGACCAACCCGGAGCGCCGCACGTCGTGCTCCTGAGCCACGCGCTCTGGATGCGCGACTATAACGGGAACGGCAACGTGCTCGGCCAGACGGTGCGGCTCGATGGCGACACGTACGTCATCATCGGCGTGATGCCCGCTTCGCTCGACGCCGTCAGCACCGGGGCACAACTCTGGGTCCCACTCACGCTGTCGTCGACCGATCTGCAGGACTTCAAGGCGCGCTACCTCCAGATCGTCGGTCGCCTCGCGCCGGGCGTGTCGATGGCACAAGCGGCCGCCGCGGTTGATGCCTCCGAGCGGAAGCTCGCGGCGGAGCACCCGATGTGGGGCACGGGATATGGCGGGCAAGTGACGCGATTCTCCGACGACATGATCGGCGCGTTTCGCACGCGGCTCTTCAGTCTGCTCGGCGCGGTCTCGTTCGTCTTCCTCATTGCCTGCGTGAACGTCACGAACCTCCTACTCTCGCGCGGCAGCGCGCGCGTGCGTGAGATGGGCGTCCGCACGGCATTGGGCGCGAAGCGCGGCCGGCTCATCCAACAGCTGCTCACCGAAAGCGCCGTCTTGAGCGCGTGTGCCGGCGCCGTGGGCATAGCGCTGGCCTATACCCTGATGCGGGCCGTAGTCGCCGCCAGTCCACCCGGCATCCCCCGGATCGAGGAGACGCGCATTGATGGCACCGCGCTCGTCGTCGCCATCCTCGCGTCCGCCGTCTGTAGCGTGCTCGTGGGCCTCCTTCCCGCGTTCCGTAGCGCGAGGCCGATGCTTCGAGGGGGCTTCAGTGAGACCAAAGACCGTGGTCGTGCACGTGGCGCGCTGGTTGCCGCCGAGGTGGCACTGGCGATGGCGCTCTTGGCCGGCGCGGGCCTGTTGATTCGTTCCGCATGGGCGATCAGCCACGTCGACCCCGGGTTCGACGGCCACGATGTGCTCACCGCACAGGTGCTGCTCCCGCCCGCGCGGTACGACTTCGCCAACGGGGTCGTCACCTACAGGGCCATCCGCGATGCCGTTGCCCGAACGCCGGGCGTGCGGCAAGTCGCTCTGACGTCGTCGGCGCCGCTCACGCCACCCATCCAAGTCGGCATCGGCGCCGAAGGCCGGCCATACATCGACGGCGAGCGCCTCGTCACCAACATGGCCATGGTGAGTCCCGATTACTTCGCCACGATGAAGCTTCGTATGCGCTCGGGCCGCGACTTCGCCCAGACGGACAACGCGAACGCGCCACTGGTCGCGATTATCAACCAGGCGCTTGCCAAGAAGTTCTGGCCGAATGAGAACGCGGTCGGCAAGCGCTTCGAAGGCATGGATCCCAGCCACCAACACCTCATGCAGGTGGTCGGTGTCATCGACGATGCCAGGACCATTGGCCTCGAGCAGGCCCCCACGCCGGAGTTCTACATCCCGTTCGAGCAGGTCCCGCCGCCGGTCTGGTCCGGCCTCGGTGGCTCACTCGTCATTGCCGCGCGCACGGCGACTGACCCCGCGACCATGGAGCGCGCCCTCCGCCAAGCGGTCACCAGCATCGATCCGAGCCTGCCGCTCGCCCAGGTCGCGACGATGGACCAACTGGCCCGTACATCGCGCGCCACCGCGCGCTTCAATACGCTGCTTTTAGGGTTACTGGGCGCGATCGCGCTCCTGTTGGCGAGCGTCGGCGTCTACGGCGTGATCGCCTACTCCGTCGCCCAGCGCACCCGCGAGATCGCGCTCCGGATGGCCTTGGGCGCGACACCGCCCGCGATCGCCGCGCTCGTCGTGCGCCATGGACTCACGCCGATCGTGATCGGGGCAGTGATCGGCGGCGTGTTGTCGGCGGCCACCACGCGTCTCTTGCGCGAGCAACTCTATGGCGTGGGGCCCGGCGATCCTACGACAATCCTGGCGATCGCGACGCTTCTCCTCATCGTCTCGCTGGTCGCGGCCTGCATCCCGACCTGGCGCGCCATGACCATCTCGCCGGCTCGCGCATTGACGGCATAACTCGCCGAATTTACCCGATGTCGTGTCCGGTAGTCCGATAGATATGGAACTCGATGTGGGACTCGGACAACTGCAACGGGTGTTTGGCGAGTGGGCCGGCGTCTTCGGCGGCGGCGAGTGGGTGATGATCGGCGACGAGCGCAAGCCGCTCGCGTGGCTCCTCACGAGTCTCTCGCGCTGCCAGGATCAGATGCCCTCGTCCGTCTGCGTCGTGCTCGACATGAAGGATGGCTCGACCTTCGCCCAAGCCGTCCGCTCCATTCGCGCCCGCCGCCGCCAAAAGCCCAAGCGCTCCCGCAAGCGGATGGCGTGACCGCCCTCAGCGCGCGGTGTACACCGTCGCGACAATAGCGACCACGGCATAGATCACCGTGCTGGCCGGCAGCTTGTCGCCGAATTCCGACATGGAAAGCAAGAGTCTGTTGATTGTTTGCACGGCTAAGAGACGAAAGGCACAAGCCGTGCGCAACGCGCCGGGAACTATATATTCAACCCGTTGGTTGAATGTATCACAAAACCCGGAGAAACCATGCCGACACACGAGACCGGAACCCGCGAGGAGTGGCTCAAAGCACGCCTCACGCTGCTGGACGCCGAGAAGGAGCTCACGCGGCACAGCGATGACCTAGCGCGCCGGCGGCAAGAATTGCCTTGGGTGCCGGTCGAAAAAGCCTATCAATTCGACACGGACGATGGACGCGCCTCACTGCCGGACCTCTTCAAGGGCCGCTCACAGCTCCTCGTCTATCATTTCATGTTCGGCCCCGACTTCAAGGCGGGTTGCCCATCCTGCTCATCGATCGCCGACGGATTCAACGGCGTCGCCGTCCACCTCGCCAATCACGACGTCATGCTGTGGGCGATCTCGCGCGGCCCGCTCGCGAAACTCCAAGCGTTCAGGAAGCGGATGGGCTGGACGTTCCCCTGGGCGTCATCGGGTAACACCGACTTCAACGCCGACTACGCGGCCTCGTTTACCGACCAGCAACAGCGCGAAGGCATCGAATACAATTTCCGGCGCGAGGCCCCGGTGGACATCGCCGCCGGAGGTACCGACATCGACCACGCGGGCCAAGCCGGAACCGATGACCTCACGTTTCTGCGCGAGCGGCCCGGCGTCAGCGCGTTCGTGCTCGAGGATGGCGTCGTCTACCACACGTACTCGGCGTATTCCCGCGGCGTCGATGGCCTGTGGGGCATGTACCAGTGGCTCGACCGCGCGCCCAAAGGGCGCAACGAAGAGAAGGGCGTCTGGTGGCGCCATCACGACCGGTACCCGATCTAGGTCGTCACCCCGCATCCAACTGATTCGGCCACGGCGCGTGTGGCATCCACCCCGCCGGCAGTGCGCGGTGCTGCGCACGAAGCGAACGTGCGCATCGGATCCGCTGAGAGGGCAGAACCGTGCTCGACCGGCACCTTGCATGCATTGCGATTGTGAGCGCATTCGTGCTCAGCTGCTCGGGCAATTCGACGGGTCCGAATGCGCACGGCGTCGCGGATATCTCCATGATGCCGGATACGCTCACGATCGCCACCGGGGATTCGGCGGCGATCCAAGCGCAAGCGGTGAACGCGACTGGCACCCCGGTCCCTGATGTGTCGCTCTTCTGGTCGACGAGCGACTCCAGCGTCGCCACCGTCGATCAGAACGGCATGGTGAAAGCAACCGGCATCGGCGCGGTGAATATCGACGCGAGCACGGCCGGTATCTCCCCGAAACATCCCGCACGCGTGGTGGTCACCGCCCAGCCGGTCGCGTCTATCGTGATCGCGCCGACGGCGCTTGCCCTATTCGTTGGTGGGGCCTTCCAACTCACGGACACGACCAAGGACGCAACCGGAAAGGTGCTCGTCGGCCGAGTGGTCTCGTGGACGAGCAGCGACAGCAACGTCGCGTCCGTCGATCAGGCCGGACTCGTGCTCGGCAAGAGGCTCGGCTCGGCGACGATAACCGTTTCTTCGGGTTCGGTCAGCGCCGCTGCTGCCGTAACCGTGAGCCGTGTACCGGTAGCGAAGATCGTGATCGCACCGAGCCATCCGACGGTGGTCGTCGGTCAAGAGACGCAACTGTCAGCAACGCCGCAGGACTCCGCAGGCAACACGCTCACCGGCGTCGCGATCACATGGTCCTCCGCCGATCCGACGACGGCGACGATCGATCGGACCGGCACGGCGTCAGGCAAGAAGCCGGGCGCAGTCACCATCACCGCCGCGAGCGGGAGCGTCTCCGCATCGACGTCGCTGGCCGTGCAAGCCCCGTCGGCAAACGCGGTCACCGTGTCGCCACAATCATCGAGTCTGATCGTCGGACAGACGCTGACCGTGACGGCAGTGGTCACCGACGCCAGCGGCAGTCCGCTGCCCAACGCGACGGTAAGCTTCTCCAGCGGCGCCCCCGGCGTGGCGACAGTCACGTCTACTGGTGCGCTCACCGCCACGGTGACGGCCGTCGGATCCGGACAGGCGCAGATCACTGGCACCAGCGGCGGCATAATAGGGACGGCGACGGTCAACGTTACACCGGTGCCGGTCGGCTCCGTAACCATCAGCCCGTCGGGCGTGACCATTGCGCAGGACGGTGGCACTGCGCAACTCACGGCGACGGTGAAGGACACCGCCGGGCACGTACTGACCGGCCGCACCATCACGTGGACGTCGCTCAACCCTGGCGTCGCGGCCGTGTCGTCGACCGGACTCGTGGTGGCCGTGAGCGCAGGCGAAGCCGTGATTTCGGCGTCGACCGGTGGCCAATCGGGCGTTGCCGCCGTGACCGTTGGGACCGCCGGCCCCCCGACGGTCAACACGGTCATTGTCACGCCGGATACCGCGACAATCACGAACTCGAACAACTCGAGCGTCCAGCTGACGGCGACGCTCAAGGACGCGCAGGGCAATACAATCACGGGACCGTCCGTCACCTGGTCGTCGGACAACCCAGATGTCGCGGTCGTGTCGTCCACAGGGCTTGTCATGGCGAACGACGGCGGCTCGCACGGCACGGCGACGATCAGGGCGACCAGCGAGGGCAAGCAGGGCACGGCCACCGTGATCGTCGTCAACTCAGGCGGCTGATGCCGAGCTTTTGCATCCGATAGAGGAGGGACGTCCGCTTCATGCCCAGTCGGCTGGCGGCGCCATTCGGGCCCCCGACGGTCCAATTGCTGGCCTCGAGCGCGCGGAGAATATGCTCTCGCTCCACCTGTTCGAGGCCGTTCATCGGCGCGTTGTCATCGCCGGACGTCTCCAATTCCGCTACGGGCGCGCGCAGCGCCGAGCCGGTGGAAAGAATGACGGCGCGCTCGATGAAGTTCTGCAGTTCGCGCACGTTGCCCGGCCACCCGTACTCGACCATGGCATCCATGACCTCGGACGGGATGTCGTCGATGCGCTTGTTCATGCGCCGCGCATACTGCGCCGTGAAATGCCACACCAACCTCGGAATATCCTCGGTGCGCTGCCGAAGTGGCGGAAGATGGATCGGAAAGACTTTCAGCCGATAGTACAGATCCTCCCGAAAGGTCAATGCCTTGACCATCGCGGGGAGGTCCCGATGCGTTGCCGCGACGAGGCGGACGTCGACCTTGTGCGTGCGGTTGCTGCCGAGTCGCTCAAACTCCTGTTCCTGGAGCACGCGCAGCAGCTTGGCCTGCAACTCGAGGGGGATGTCGCCGACCTCATCGAGGAAGAGCGTGCCTTTGTTGGCGAGCTCGAACCGCCCGATCTTCTGCACGATGGCGCCGGTAAACGCGCCACGCTCATGACCGAACAATTCGCTCTCCAGCAGCCCGAGCGGGATCGCGGCGCAGTTCAATTTGACGAACGGCCGATCTCGTCGACCGCTCAGGTCGTGGAGCGCGCGCGCCACGAGCTCCTTGCCGGTGCCCGTCTCGCCCGAGACCAACACGCTTGAATCCGTCGGGGCGACGACGGTCACCAGATTCAGCGCGCTCTTCAGTGAACGGCTCTCACCGACAATCGATCCGAACTCGGCGCGCATCTCTTCCTCGAGATACTGGCGCTGTTTCGTCTCCTTGTCGCGGTCCCGGAGCGCCTGCTCGTAGTCCAACGCGTTCTCAACGGCGATCGCGACCTGTCGAGCCGCTTGCTCGAGAAAGGCGACATCGTCGCGTTCGAACCCCCGTTCCGATCGCTTGAGGGCAGCCAACACGCCGACCACCCCGTTTCTCCCCTTCAGCGGGATATCACAACCAGACCGCAACCCTTCGGCGACCGTGGACTGATAAAATTCCGGATCCAGGTCGCGCACGTCCTCAATGCGGTGATAGTGCTGCGTCGTTCCGGTCGAGAATGCGGTCCCGCACATCGAACCGCGAATGGGAAGGATCGCGCCGTCACCGATCGCGCCTCGGGAGTCGGGGTTGTACAAGATGGTGAGCTGCAACCCTCGATGGTCCGGATCCGGCAACGACAGGGCGCAAAAATCACAGCGCGTGACGCGCAGTAAGCTCGTCGACAACACCTCCACCAGCTGGCGAAGGTCGAGCTTCGACGTGATGCTGTTCGTGATCTCGAGGAGCAGGCGCAGCCGGTCGCGCTCGAGACGCAGCTCGTCCTCGAGCCGTTCGCGTTCCGTGATTTCGGCTGGCGACACCATGTGAACATCGCCAGCCCGCCACACCTCGTCAACTCGCCTCTGACACGAACTGCTTGACGAGCACGGCGGTGTCGTCGGGATTTTCCTCGGGGAAAAAGTGCCCGCCCTTCATCGCCTGTCCACGCGCGGACGGAGCCCATTGTCTCCAAATCCCCAATGGCCCACCATCACGCGTGTATAACGTGTCGAGCGGTCCGCCCTCTGCCCACAGATGCAGCATCGGACATTCGATGCGCTTGCCCGCTTCCTTGTCGGCCCGATCGTGGTCGACATCGATCGTCGCCGCGGCCCGATACTCTTCGCAGATCCCATGCACACGCGCCGGATCGCGATACGTTGACACGTACTGCTCCAGTATCTCCGGGCCGAATGAGCCGTGGCCGAAGGGATTGTCGAAGGCAGCCCTGGGCGCACCGAGCAGATAGCTCTCCGGAAGCGGCGCCAACTGCGAGAGCAGAATCCAGGGCCAATACGTCCGCGCGAAGCGTGCATCGGATCGGTCCCAGGCTTCCATGATTGGGATCACATCGAAGACGGCCAGGCGCTCCACGTGCGTCGGATGGTCGAGCGCGAGGCGATAGGAGACCCGGCCGCCGCGGTCGTGGCCGATCAGTGTAAACGTTGGAAAGCCGAGTGTGTCCATCACCTCGACCAACTCCTTGGCCATCGCGCGCTTGGAGTAGGGAAAGTGATCGTCCGTGGAAGCGGGCACGCCGCTGCGACCGTAGGCACGCAAGTCGACGCAGATCACGGTATGATCGACGGCCACCTTCGGCGCCAGATATCGCCACATGAGGCTCGTGCGCGGGAAGCCGTGCACCATCAGAATCGGCGGCCCCTTGCCGTATCGGCGCCCGAAGATCGTGTTGCCGGACACCTCGACGTGAAAATCACCCTCAGTAGTACGCCGTTGCATCATACGGTCTTGATCTCGCCGCCATCGATGCGCACATCGCTACCGGTCATCCACTTCGCGGCGGGCGACACCAAATAGGCCATCAGATCGGCGATATCTTCGGGTGTACCCAATCTGGAAATGCCGACCCGCGCCGGAAAAGCCTCGATCGCCTGGTCGACGCTCATCCCATGCGCTGGCGCCCATTTCTCGAAGAACGCCCGTCGCCGGTCGGTCATCACCGTGCCCGGCGATACGCTGTTGACCTGCACACCATCGGCGATACCCTGTTCGGCGAATGCTTTGGCCAGCGCCGTGATCCCCGCATTGATCGCCGCCACCGCCGCGGCGCCTGGGGTAGGATCGAACGCAGCGGCGCCGGACATGAACACCACGGAGCCCCGCGTCGCCTTGAGCGCGTCCCAGGCACGCATCGTCAGGCGACGCGCGCCATGAAACTTGAGTGCCATCCCATCGTCCCACTGCGCATCGGTCATGGTGAACAGGTCGATCTGCGGCACCGCGCCGGCAATATTGAGCAGGGCGTCGATCCGCTGGTGCGCCGCGAGCGTCCCGTCGACGATGGTCTTCGCCGACGCCGGTTCACGAAGGTCGAGCGCAAAGACCATCGCGTCGGCCCCTTCTGCCCGAATTGCGGTCGCCGTGCCATCCAACCCGTCCTGATCTCTCGCCGCCAGCACCACGACGCCAAAGTCGCGCGCCAGTCGAAGCGCGGTCGCTCGGCCAATGCCCGAGCTGGCCCCGGTCACGATAGCAACCAATCCACTCGTCATCGCGCGGCTTCCACAATCATGTCGACGACGTGATGCGGCGCGGTGACCTGCGGCGAGTGATCGACGCGCAGCGATCGGACCCTGGCGTTCATTCGAGCAGCCATGAACTGCTCCGTTTGTGGGTTGATCATGCGGTCCTCTTCCGCGATGAGATACCACGACGGTTTGGTGGGCCACGACGGTGTCGGCGCCTTCTCCTGAATGCACGGCAGCCCGATCGGCCGCTGCGTGGCGGCCATAATGCGCTTTTGGTCGGCCGACGCGTTCTGCGCCAATGCATTCTCGATCCCATCGTCCGGCTGCCAGATGTACCCGTGCGCGTCCGGCGCCAACGTGGGCGAGAGCGGCGGCTTGGGATCTTTGTAGAACACGTCGGCGACCGTCTCGCCTTCGGCCGGCGCCAGGGCGGCGATGTAGACAACGGATTTGACGCGGTCGTCATGGATGGAGCCGACGACGGCGCCCGAGTACGCGTGTCCAACGAGGACCACCGGGCCGGTGGTGCGTTCAATGGTGCGTTGCAGCGTGGCGATATCATCACGCAACGTCGTGAGCGCGATCTGGGCGCACATCACAGCGAGGCCTCGGCGCTCCAACGGCTGAACGATACTCTGCCAGTTGGATCCATCGGCCCACGCGCCGTGCACGAGCACCACAGAGGGCCCTGATATCACGCGATCCAGGCGACCCAACATGCCCCCGAGCGACGCGGCGGCCAGCGTGCCGATCGCGGTGCGACGGTCAATGGTTTCGTTCATCGCTGTGCTCCCAAGAAGTCGATCATAGACGTGGCGATCTCGACGACGTGGGTTTCGAGAGCGAAATGCCCCGTGTCGAGGAGTTTGACCTTGGCGTTCGGGATGTCTCGTGTGAACGCCTCCGCGCCTGCGGGCAAGAAGAACGGATCGTTCTTGCCCCAGATGGCGAGCAAAGGCGGCCGGGATTGGCGAAAGTACTCCTGAAACTGCGGGTACATCTTCACGTTCGAGGCGTAGTCCAGGAACAGATCCAGCTGGATCTCTTTGTTGCCCGGCCGTTCGAGCAGCGCTGCGTCGAGCGTGTACGATTCCGGTGGGACGCTGTCGGGATCAGGAACGCCGGACGTGTACTGCCACCGCGTGCCATCGAGGGTCAAAATGCTGTTCCGGATGGCTTCCCGATGCTCGCGCGTGGGCGCGGCCCAATACTGCCGGATCGGATTCCACGCGTCGGCCAGCCCTTCCTCGTACGCGTTCCCATTCTGCGACACGATGGCCGTGACCCGCTCGGGATGTGCCATCGCCAGGCGAAATCCTGTCGGCGCGCCATAGTCGAACACGTAGAGCGCGAACCGGTCGAGATCGAGCGTCCGCGTGAAGGCGTCGACGGTCATCGCGAGTCCGCCGAACGAGTACGAATAGTGGCGCCCGGTTGGAACCTCGGTAAATCCGAACCCCGGAAGGTCCGGCGCGATCACCCGATACTGCATCGCGAGACGAGGGATGAGCTCGCGGAACTGGAACGACGAAGCTGGGAACCCGTGGAGCAGCAGCACCACGGGTTTCTTCGGGTCACCAGCCGCCCGATAAAAAACGCGGACGCCGTCGGCTTCGATCCGGTGGATGGAGGTCATGGCTTGCCGGCAGAGCAACTGACGAGCCAGAGTTGTGGGCTCGCCGACAGGCACAATCGATGAATTGGTGTCGGATATCCGACAGGTGACGAACTACTGTCGCGAAAACTCTATCACATAGTCGACGGGGCCGCCCAGATGGGGGCTCGTGATGTGCGCGATCATGCGCAACCGCTGGCCGTCGTTCTCCATCACGTACTGAAACGCGCTTCCGCCGCTCCCGGCATCGCAAAATTGCGTGAGAGTGTCCGCGACCACGGTCTCATGCGCTTTGCAGACGTCACCATGCCCGTTGTCCCAACGGATGACCGCCCCGTTTCGAGGGAGCATCATGGCCTTGCCGGAGTCGCCCTGCGTCCCGACCGAGTCCGCCATAACGATCACGCGCAGTACGGCGGGGATCGTGTTGGTCTCCAACAGCCGGCGCCGCGCGATCCGGTGCGCGGTCGGAAGCATCCCGGCAACACCCCGGTCAACGGCCTGCCGTATAGCGGGAAGCTGCCCGGTGTCCGGCGCATACGCGTACTGCCCCGGTCGCTCGTAGAGAGCGCCCGGGACCGTACTCTGGGCATTGACGCTCCGTCCGACAACGACGATGGCGACAATCCACCAGGCGCGAGTCATATCACAGCGCCGAGCGAACGACGCGCTGCACGTCGGATTGCGCCGACTTGAGCTTGAACGCACCAATGAGCATGATAATTCCGCCAACGACCGCGAATCCCGAAATCAGTCCCATGATCGCCGCCAGCGTGGCGCCTTGATAGTAGAAGGCAAAGCCGCCGGCAACAATGCTCAAAATCCCGAATGCCATCGTCCAACCCCACGGAAGATCGGCCCCTTTCTGCTGAACTGATACGTACACGCCGATGCAGCCCGTCAGGATGAGCCACCAGGCGGCCCATATCACGGCGAAGGCCAGCGACAACACTGGGTAGAAGAACAGGGCTGCCATGCCAAACCCGACGCTGACGATGCCGCCAAGGAGGATGAGCCACCAGTGGTTGTACAATGACTTGAGATCGAACGCGTGCACGATGTTCGTGAAGCCATCGACGAGCGCCCAGATCGCGATCACGAGCGCGAACGCCGCGACCGACTCGAGCGGGCGCGCAAAGATGAAGATGCCGAGCGCAATCGAGACCAGCCCGCGGAGCACGAGGCCCCACCAAGCGCGATTGAGTATGGTGGTCACGTCCTTAGGCATTGTCCCCTCCGACTGCCGCCGAGAGCTCGCGCAGTGAGTTGTCGAATTCAGCCTTCGCCTTTTGCCAGTCCGCCGACGTCGCGCTGAGCAAAGCACTGCCTTTCGCTACGACGGTCTCACGCGCGGCCCGGAGCTGATCCGCAACCGGCGCTGTCCCGATCGCGTCAATGTGCCCCTGGAGCTCCTCGCGGTACTTCGCTATCGCCGTCTGGATCTCGCCGAGCTTGGCCTTGGCTTGCACCGCGGCCGATCCGGCTGCCACGCGCAGCGCTTGCTCGGCCATGATCCGATCGCCTTCGAGCCGCGCCATGTCGCGGCTGGTCGCGTCGAACGCTTGCCGCCGCGCTTTGAGCTGCGCCAGCGTATCGCTTGTGTTCATGTGCCCCCCTGTGTACATGTGTCATGTACAGATACTCAGGCGAGAGGGCCAACGCGTAATACTTAATTGCGATCAGAGGTATGCTGCCGTCAGGCCAGCCCTTCCACGATGCGGCGGAAGATGCGCGTCCGAGCCGATCGGTCGTCGGTGCGTGAGACGAGCTGCGTCTCCAACGGGATCGCGACATCGGTGAGTGGCACGTAGCGCACCGTCGTTGGTATCGCCGGCCGCGCCGTGGTAGGCAATAGCGCCCATCCATAGCCACTCGCCACGAGCGCGAACGCGGTCGCCGAGCTGACATCGACCTGACCGATGGCGGGAATCAACCGCGGCGTAAAGCCCACTTGATGAAACGCGCTGAGAATGCGATCGAACATCGTCGGATGCACGGCCCGATCGTACCACATGAAATCATACGGTTCGAGGTCCACCGCCGAGAGCTTGGCGCGCCGTGACAGGGGATGGCCACGAGCGACGATCACGCCCGACATGTGGTCCTCGGTCACGGTCTCCATCTTCACGTCGGACCGCGCCGGCAGCATGGCGTAGCCGATCCCGGCGTCGATGGCCCGCACCAACGTCGCCTCGACCATCGCGATCGACGCCATCGATTCGAGGTGAACCGCCACCTTCGGCGCCGCCTTCCGGTACCGCGCGAGCACGGTCCGAATCCACGCCGGGCGCAGCTCGGGATTGACGACGCCCACGACCAGCGGCCCGTCCTCGCTCTCTCTCGCATCACGCGCCCGCGCGATCGCCGCCGTCGCCTCGGCCAGCGTCCGGCGCGCCCCTTCCATGAATCGCTCGCCGGCCTGCGTCAGGTGCACGCCGTGCGCGCTCCGCGCGAACAAGGTCACGCCCAGCTCGCGCTCCAGATCCTGAATCGTGCGGCTCAGCGCCGACTGGGCCACGCGCAGGTGCTGCGCGGCGCGACGGACGCTGTGCGCATCGGCAACCGCGATGAACGCCCGCAGGTGGCGAATCTCCATAAAAGAGATGATATACAGCGCCTGTCCCGCAAGTAGTACCCCCGGCTAAGTTCCTGCACCATTCACCACGAGGTGTCGATGGCAGACGAGGATCTGCGTTCGGAGCTGGAACGCCTGCGCAAGGAAAACGAGGCCCTCAAGAAGGGCGCGGCCAAAGGGGTCTCGCTCAAGGTCAGCGAGAAGGGCGGCGTCTCAGTCTATGGACTGGGCAGGTTTCCCATCACCCTGTACAAGGAGCAGTGGGCCAAGCTCCTCGACATGGCCGAGGACATCCGGGCGTTCATTGCGACGCACGAGAAAGAGCTCAAGAGCAAGACGTAAAGATCATGGCGCGATCCGGTGCACACATTTGAGGGTCAGTGTCGCGGTCAGCGGCCGATCGATCGCCCGGCGATCCGGAAACCGAAACCGCGACAGGGGATCCGTCGTGTACCCCGAGTTCCAGACGAGGTAGATATCGTCCCCGATGACCGGCGTCCAATGGAACCGAAGGTCGAAATCGGTGCGATTGAGCGCGTTATCGTACTGGGCAAACCCGAGGAAATCCGCGACCGTGGTGAACGCATACTCGAGTCGTCCGGTCGACTGGATCGCCACAAAATGCCCAACTGGGAGTGACACCTCGGTTCGCGTGACCCCTCCGCCCAGGATGAGATGACCGCCCGATCGCCACGTCACACCACCGTCGGTCTCGGAGCTGTGCCCGTTGTAGAACGTCCCCGTTGACACGAACGCGAATCCGCTGATCGGCCGGCCGAGGGACGTCTGGTACTGCGCCCCGACTTGGGTCCACCAATAGTTGCCGGCGCGAATCGTGACGCCGCGAAACACCGTGAACGTGTCCGGTGGCGCGTCCATCAGTCGTTGCACTGTGAGATAGAACTGATCGCCATTGTCGAGGGTCCCACCGACGGGATGCCAGTCGATGATAGCATTCTGCCAGCCGCTCCCATTGTGGTTCAGATAGATATCCCACGACGGGATCTGGAAATCGAATTGTCTGATGCCGAGCACGTGGGGCCGCGGCATGAAATCGATGTGCCCATCGAGCTCCAAGGCGTCCGTGCGGCGAACGAAGCCGAGCGTCGGCGCGAATCCGGAATCGTACTGGGCGACCGAGATGTTGTTGTCGAAGAGATCGTTTGGAAAGTCGGTCCCGATTCTCCAGGCGGCTCTCGTCCCCGCCGTATCGGGCGTCTGTGTACCCGCGACCCAGAACTGCGGCTCGATATTCTGGTTGCCGATTTTGAGAGGAAAATCCCCGTCGACCCCCGCTGCCACGTCGCTGCCGTGCACACTCGAACCGGTGCGAGTGGTGACGATCGCCCCGACATATGAGCGATCGAACAGATCGCGCTTGATGCGCACGACCGCATCGTTCGCGTCATCGATCCCGCCGGTGCGCGTGTCGAGCACACCCACGGTCCACGATCCGGCTTTGCCCGTGAGGCGCGCGCCGGCCAGGATGGGCACCACGGCGCCGGAATCCGTCAGGCCGATGCGCCGCGAGTAGAAGAGCAGGGCGTGATCGTTGCCGAAGTCGAAGATGCCGCTCGATTCGAGAAAGAACGTGCGCTTCTCGGGGAAGAACGTCGGAAAGCGCGTGAGATTGATCACCTGGCTGTCGACCTCGACCTGCGCGAAGTCGGTATTCACGGTGAGGTCTGCCGTCATCGTCCCTGACACCGCGAGCTTGGCGTCGACGCCCACTTTCCCGGCGACGCCCGCGCCGCCGATACGGTCGCCAACCGAATCGTGCGGCGCCTGAAAGGCATCGGCGAGCACGTACGGCAGGATCTCGATGTCGCGCGTTCGACTCACGCCATCGAGGCCCGTGAGCTCCCCCTCGCCGTCGAGCTGATACAGGCCCTGGGTTCGCTTCCACCCGCTCCACAGATCTTCCTCGTTTCGCCGGCGGATGAACCGCCGCACGTTGAACCCGAACGCCGCCGTCGCGCCCGCGGTGAAGCGCAAGGTCCGGAACGGAATGCGGAAGACCGCCGTCCAGCCGGCCGAATCACGGCTGGTCATGACCGTCCAGATCCCGTTCCAATCCTGGTTGACGTTATCGCCTTCGGTGATCTGCGCATCCCAGCGCGCGCCGTTGGGATTCGTCTGAAAGAGCCAGCCGCCACGCCGGTCGTGGAAACTGTCGATGAGGATCGTCACGTTGTCGTCGGCCGAGAGATCGGCGTCGCGCCGCAGCTGCGTCGCGCGGATGGCGCTGGCGTCGCGGTCCCAGGCGCGAACCGCGATGTACAGGGCATCGTGATCCCGCAACACCTTCACCACCGTCCGCTCGCTCGGCGCGGCCCCCTCGGCCGGGTCGCGTTGGCGAAAGCCGACGATCGAATCGGCCGTGCCCCACGCCGCGGCATCGACGGTCGCGACGGAGCGGGCGGCGATGGTCGCCGAGTCGCCAGCGCCCACGAGGAGCGCCACACTGAGTATCCATATCATGCTAGTTATCTAGCATACAGCTAGAAAACTAGCATCGTTGGCATACCGCACGGTTACAGCGATGATCCCCGCAAATTGACCAGCCGTATCTGGCCGATCCGGCGCCACGTAGAACTGCGAGATCGCGCCACAGTCCCATCGCTCCGTACCCCGACGCCGTTCCGCACATACTTGGACAGGCCCGCGGGATTGAACGCGGGGTGAATGCGGCCGCCCGATACAAGAAGCGGCCCGGATTGCACCGCGAGATCCGGCCTCACCGCGAGGGCAGGGTAGGCGCCCGACTCGACGATCGCCGGCCGTCCCCTCGCCACATAGAACACGCCGTTCGGCTTGAGATAGAAATTGGGCGGTGGATCGGCGGTCGAGTCCCGGGTATTGAGCGGCACCAGCGTGTTGCCGTTCTGGATGAAGAGGCCGAGCGGGACCTGCCCGACCGCGAAGATCCCGCCATTCGTCGCGAACGCCAAGTGTCGCCCGTGCGAGCGCACGATCGAGTCGAGTCGCGCGAACGAACCTATTGGCCGCCCACTCGTATCGCGCCAGTAGAGTTCGACGTCGTCGCGTCCTATACTGAACTCGCAAACCGACACCTGCACGCCGCCGACGTCCCGCGTCGTGCACAACCCCACCAGTGCCGCGATCGCCAAAATCATATGAGAGCCTTTCTGATCCCCGCCGCGCTATTGGTCATATCCAACACGTTCATGACCTTCGCCTGGTACGGCCACCTGAAATACGAGAAGACAGCCCTGTGGATCGTGATCCTCGTGAGTTGGGGCATCGCGTTCTTCGAGTACTGCTTTCAAGTACCCGCCAATCGCATCGGCAACCTCGCGGGTACCTCGGCCGGCCAGCTCAAGATCATGCAGGAGGCGATCACCTTGGTCGTGTTCGCCATCTTCGCCCGCCTCTACCTCGGCGAGCGACTCACCTGGAACTACTACGCCGCCTTCGTGCTCATCTTCGGCGCAGTATGCCTCGTCTTTATTCCGGCGTCCAGTGTGGGTGGCTCGTGAACAGCCCGTCGACGATCCCGATCCGGTAAGCGATAAACAATCCAAACGCGAGACTGATCGCCCCGGATGCCACTCTCAGTCCTCGCGGGCTGACCCACCCAAAGGGCAGGCTGATCACCATCGTCATGAGCATCATCCCGACAATGGTCCCGAGCCCGAAAATGAGCAGATAGAATACCGCCAGACCGGGTTCGTGAATCGTCGTGAGTACGAGCAGCGCGACGGCGGCCGATCCGGCGAGACCGTGTACGATCCCGACGATCAGCGGACGTACATACCGATAGGCGCCCAGCGCGCCGAAGTGCCGGTCGAGCCAACCGAGCGGCGTGGCGTCTGGCGCATGCGAATGCGCGTCGGGCTCATGCCCGTGCACGTGCGTGTGGATATAGTCCCCATGCTCGTGAGCATGTGCATGAACCTGCTTCGAGCTGGGGATCACGCTCCGAAGGTTCAGGAACCCCAGCAACACGAGCATGAGCCCCACGGTCCATTCCATGGAGAGGCCGAGGCGCGGCGGAATCACCCAGCCGAACACGATGATCCCGCTTCCGACGGCCAATATCGTCAGCGTGTGCCCGACCCCCCACACGGCGCCTATAGCCGCGGCGCCGCCGACGGACCGTTGCCGCGTGATGATCGTCGTCACCGCGATGACGTGATCGGGATCCGTGGCGTGGCGCATACCCAGGAAGAATCCCAGGGACAGAACCGCCAGGAGCCCGGTCACGTAATTGCTGCCTCCATCAAAGCGACGAGCTCCCCCATGCCTTCGCCGGTCTTGGCCGAGACGGCCAATGTCCGCATGCCCGGCCGTACGGCCTGCACGTTGCGCTCGATGGCTTCCCGGTCGAATTCCACGGCGCTCGCGAGGTCGATCTTCGTGATCACCGCGACGTCGGCGGTGTTGAAGATCGTCGGATACTTGAGCGGCTTGTCTTCACCTTCGGTGACCGACAGGATCACGCAGCGCAGATGCTCTCCCAGGTCATACGATGCGGGGCACACCAGATTGCCCACGTTCTCGAGAAACAAGAAGTCGAGCTGGTCCAACGCCCATCCGTCAAGGGCGTGCTCGACCATCGCCGCGTCGAGGTGGCAAATGGTACCCGTGGTGATCTGCCGGACCTGGGCGCCGCTCCGCGCGAGGCGCGCCGCGTCATTTTCGGTCGCCAGGTCGCCGACGAGCGCCGCCACCCGATGTCGTCGCTTGAGGAGAGTCAGGAGCCGTTCGAGCAACATCGTCTTTCCCGATCCGGGGCTCGACACCAGACTGACGACAAAAACCCCGCTCTCCTGAAAGCGATCGCGCAGTGCCCGCGCGAGGATGTCATTGTGCTTGAGGATATTCTGCCGCACCTCGACCAGTCGCGGAGCCGTCGTCACGACTCGATCTCCAACGCCACGAGCTCCAACGCCCGGCCGTCAGTGTCCTCGATCACCAGACGTGAACCGGCAATCGGCGTGTCCTGGCTTGCGATGTCGAACGAAAACGCCAGCGCCTCTTTGGCGACACCAGCGAGTTGACCGATCTTCACGTGCACAGCACAGACGCGTCCGCCCAAGCGTCCGCCTTCCTCCGTGGCGATCTCCACGAGGCTCACGGCTACGGACAATTCGTGCATTGCCCAAAGGCCGCGAGCGCCGCTTGGCCGAGGCTGATCCCGCCATCGTTCGGCGGAACGCGGTGGTTGGTCCAAGCGCCCAACTCCCGCCGCACGATCGTATTCTGCAGGACACCCCCCGAGGCGACGACGGTATCGACGCCATGAATGTCCCCCAAAGTCGCCATCGCTTCCCGCAATCCACGTCCGAACCCGGCGTGGAACGCCCGCGCAATCGCATTGATATCACGCCCACGCTTGCGATCCCGCACGACGGCGGCGAGCAGCGGCCGAAAATCCAGCTCGGCGCCGTCGAACGGAAAATCATACGGCGCGACATCGCCCGACTTTCGCGCGCACTGCTCCAGCCAGATCGCCGCTTGCCCTTCGAACGAGATGGGCCGCATCCAGCCGAGGACCGCGGCGACGGTGTCGAATAGCCTCCCGGCGGAGGTGGTGGTGAACGTACGTGTTCCGCTCCTGAGCACGGCGAGCGCGTCACGAAATCGGTCGGAGTCGAGCTCGACATCGATCTGATGCAAGAACCCGGCGGCCGCCTGCACGGGATGCCGCGCCGCCGCATCGCCGCCGACCAGCGCGGCCGGCCTGAGATGCGCGACGCGCTCTAGCCCGTGCGCTACACTGCCGACGAAGATCTCGCCACCCCAGATGGTGCCGTCGTCGCCGTACCCCGTCCCGTCGAGCGCCACGCCGAGCACCCGCCGTTCCCACTCGCCGCGCTCGGCGAGCACCGACGCCACGTGCGCGCGATGATGTTGCACTCTCGTTGACGCACCACTCGCGGAACGGTACTCCGGATGCGCATCGCCGACCACGAGGGCCTCGGCGCGGTCCACACGGTACATCCGGAGGAGATCATCGATCGTCTCGCGAAACGCGCACAGGGATTGGTAGTCGTCGAGATCGCCAATGTGTTGACTCACGAACGCCTGGCCGTCGACCACGAGCGTAATCGTGTTCTTGAGGTCAGCCCCGAGTGCCAGAATCGGCCGGTCGGTCGGTATCGTCGCCACCGCACCAGGCGCATAGCCGCGACTCCGCCGCACGAACATCGGTCCGGGCCGCACCACGGAATCCTCGACCCGCCGCGCGATCGGCCGCTCGCCGACGAGAAACCCGTCAGCGATACCCGCCAACCGCTCTCGTGCCTCGTCGTCCCGGTAGGCGATCGGCTCGCTCGACCGATTGCCGCTGGTCATCACGAGAGCCGCCGGCGCCCCGGCCGCAAAAAGCAGATGGTGCACGGGCGTGTACGGCAGCATGATCCCGAGCTCGTCGTTATCGGGCGCGACACCCGGCAACCCGGCAATCGCCGGCGCGAGCACAATGGGTCTGGCGGGACTCGTGAGCAACGCCACGGCCTCGTCGGATAGCTCGACCAGGCGGCTCGCGGTATCGATGTCACGCGCCATGACCGCGAACGGCTTCTCCTTTCGGTATTTTCGTTCCCGCAACGCGGCAACCGTTGCCGCGTTCCGCGCGTCGCAGGTCAGGTGATATCCGCCAATCCCCTTGACCGCGAGAATGTGTCCTTCGCACAGGCGTTCAGCGGCGCCAACAAGGTCATAGCGCGGTCCGCACGAGTGGCAGCAAACGGGTTGCGCGTGGAATCGCCGATTCGCGGGATCATGGTATTCGTCGGCGCAGAACGTATCCATCGGCCACGCGGCCATCGTCGTAGTCGGGCGATCATACGGCAGCTCGCGCACGATCGAATACCGCGGCCCACAATTCGTGCAGTTGATGTATGGATACAAGAACCGCGGGTTGTCGGCATCGAACAACTCGCGAAGGCACACGTCGCACGTGGCCAGATCGGGCGCGATGGGAACGATCGGCGGATCCGGTCGCCGGCTCTCGCGAATCTCGAAATCCCCGATTCCCACAACGTCCGCCGGTCCGACCTCGATGGCCGCAACCGCTGCCGCGGGCGGAGCGTGCGCGCGAAGCGCGCTGAGAAACGTGTCGAGGTCGTCCTGCGATCCTTCGAGGTGAATCTCCACGCCGTCGCCGGCGTTCAGCACCCACCCGGCCAACACGTGCTCATGCGCCAATCGATAGACATACGGCCGAAAGCCGACGCCCTGCACGATGCCCCGTACGCGCACTGAGCACGCGCTCGTCGCCCCGGTCATTCGCCGACCACGCACCCTCGGCCTTGCCAGCCGACTTGTACTACGGTGCCGTCCTGCACGAGCACGGGGACAGTCCGCTCCGGCCCGGCGTACGAGCGCATGCGGTCCCGCGCTTGCGTGTCCGTCTCGACGTCGTACTCCGTAAACGCGATGCGCCGCATCTCCAGCCACTCCCGCATGTCCCGCGTATACGGGCAGCTCGCGGTCCCGAACAGCTCAAACGTTGGCACGGATGAGATGATAGATAGAGGCCTGGACTTCTTGAATGCGCGGGATGTAATCCGACCGCACGACGATGCAGTGATCCGCCAGGCCGCGCCGACGAATCTCGCCGCCGTCATACCCGAGCAGCGCCACCGTCACCAGCTCGCGCTTCCGCGCTTCTTCGAGCGCGGCGATCACATTGCGCGAGCCCCCGCTCGTCGAAATCGCCACGGCAATGTCGCCAGGCGCGGCGTGCGCAATGAGTTGTCTTGAGAAAATGACATCGACGCCAACATCGTTCGCGATCGCCGTAATGTTCGCCGGCTCCATCGAGAGAGAAATCGCGGGAATCGGCGCATATCCCTCGGGCGGGGCGACACAGTCCAATGCCCAATCGTTGGCGTCGGTCGCCGACCCGCCGTTGCCGAAGATGATGAGCTTGCCCCCGGCCCGTATCCCGTCCCTCATCGCGCCCGTCGTCTCGGCGATCACGTCGGCTTCTTCGCTGGCGACAGTCGCGCGCAGCGCGCTATCGTCTGCGACCTTCGCGATAATGGACGCCGCGACGTCGTTCAGTGGCACCGACTGACCGCGAGCCAGAAACGGATACAAGAACTCGGCCTGCCCCACATCGTGCCCGAGCTCACGATGCTCGAAGAACACGTGCACCGTCTCCCACAACGTGTGATACAAGATCTCGATCATCTCCTGATGCATGAACGGATCGTGCGTCACCGCCCGAATCGCGTATGACCCGGCCGAGCCGGGAAGCGCAAACGTCATGGCCCCACGCGATCGCGCCACCGCCAGCGCTGCCCACACCGCCGGATCGCCTTCCGGCGGCCCGAAACCCATGACGATGTCCTCGGGGCGCAGGATGGCGTCGAGCCACGCCGGAAACTCCAGCGAAATGTCGAGCGCCGGCAATGCTCGCTTGCCGACGATGACGGGATGCACGAACTCAACGGACACGTGCTGCGCATCAGTCACATACGCCCCTCGGCCGAACGCGAGCAACCGCCCGCCGCGCAGAAAGCGCTGCGCCATCTCCTCGCACGCCTCCGCCAGCACCACCGCCTCCCGCGCAAAGAACGCCTCGAACAGCTGGTTGCGTTCGAGCAACCCCTGTTCGATCTGCGCGCCAAGCCCCAATCGCGTCAACATATGCGGGGCAGAGGATCTCCCACGAGCATATCCACGATCCGGCTCCCGCCGTACCCTGTTGTGACGAGCACGGATCCCGCCGGCTCGTTCTTGACCTCCCCAATGAGTGCTGCACGCTCACCCATTGCCGCCAACGCCGCCTCGGCATACTCGGCCGCGACAACCGTCAGGAATTGCCCCTCGTTGGCGATGTGGAGCGGATCCAGACCGAGCAACTCACAAGCGCCTCTGACCTCCTCGCGGACCGGTATGAGCTCTTCGAGGAGATGGACGCCGAAGCCGCTGTCGAGCGCGAGCTCGTTGAGTGTCGTCGCGACCCCGCCACGGGTCGGATCGCGCATCCACCGCACGCCGGGACCCGCGGCTCGTACCAGCGCCTCCACGACCGGAAAAACCGATCGCGTGTCCGACTGGAGATCGGCCTCCAGATCCAGCTCCCCACGCGCGAGCAAGATCGTGATGCCGTGATCCCCGATTGGCCCCGAGACGATGATCTTGTCGCCGGGTTGAACCTGGCGGGACCCGAGCACGAGACCCGGGCGCCGTCGTCCGATCCCTGTCGTCGTGATGTACATCTGGTCGGCCTTGCCGTGCTCGACGACTTTCGTGTCACCGCCGACAATCGCAATCCCGGCGCACGCCGCGGCTTGTGCCATCGCCCGCACTTCGGCCTCGAGGACATTCGTCGGCAATCCGGCCTCGAGCACGAACGACACGACCATCGCGATCGGCGTGGCGCCGGACACAGCGAGGTCGTTGACCGTGCCGTTGACGGCCAGGTCTCCAATGGATCCGCCGGGGAATCGCAGCGGCGTGACGACAAACGCGTCGGTCGTAATGGCCACCGCCGCTCCGTCGACGTCGACCGTCGCCGCATCGCCCAGCGACTCGTGCGCATCGTAGGCATCGCGCATGAGCAACGGCGCGATCAGCCCGTCGATGAGGCGCCGGGTCGCCTTGCCACCGGCGCCATGAGCCATCTCGATCTGCGGCTCTCGAAACTTCACACCGTTGCGGGCTGGCGCCCCAACGTCTTCCGATGCTCGTAGTTGTAGTACGCTGCGCATGATCCTTCCGAGGAGACCATCAAGGCCCCGACCGGCCGCTCGGGCGTGCACTCGCGCCCGAACAGTTTGCACTGCACCGGCTTGAGCACGCCTTTCAAGACTTCACCGCACTGCGCGGCCTTGGGATCGGTCACCCGCACGCCCGCGACATCGAACCGGCGCTCCGCATCCCACTGCGCGTAACTCTCCTTGATCCGCAGGGCGGACTGCGAGATGAACCCGAGTCCGCGCCACTCGAAGAACGGCCGCAGCTCGAACACCTCGGCCATCGCCGCCAGCGCGGCCCGGTTGCCTTCCCAAGGCACGACGCGCTTGTACTGGTTCTCGACGATCGAGATGCGCCGTTTGATTTGCCGCAACAACATGACGATCGCTTGCAGCAGATCGAGCGGCTCGAACCCCGAAACGACGATCGGCCGCTTCTCGTCCCGCGCGATCCACTCGTACGGCCGGCATCCAATCACGGTCGACACGTGTCCGGGCCCGATAAACGCGTCCAATCTCATGTCGGGCGAATCCAGTATCGCCCGGATGGCGGGAATAATGGTGACGTGGTTGCAAAACACCGAGAAATTCTTGATGCCCTCAGTCTTAGCCCGCATGAGCGTCAGTGCGGTCGATGGCGCCGTCGTCTCGAACCCGATCGCAAAGAACATGACGTGCTTGTCGGGATTGGTTCTCGCCAACTTGAGCGCGTCCGATGGCGAGTACACGATGCGCACATCCATGCCCCGCGCCTTGTGCTCGAGCGGACTTCCGTGCGCCCCGGGCACGCGCATCATGTCGCCAAATGCCGCGAAGATGACGTCAGGCTCACGCCCGATCGCGAGCCCGTCATCGATTCGCCCATGGGCAGCACGCACACGGGACACCCCGGCCCGTGAATCAACTCGATGTTCTCGGGCAGGACATCCTTGAGCCCGAACCGATAGATCGCGTGCGTATGCCCGCCGCACACTTCCATGAGCCGGTAGCGCCGCCCGGGATCGGTCAGCCACCGGATCTCCTCGGCGACCGTGTTGATCACCTCCGGATCGCGAAACTCATCGACGAATCTCATGAGGACTCCAGCCCATAGCCGCGGACCTCTTCCATCGCCGCCAGGTCCTCGCCAAGAATTCTCAACGTCCGCATCTGCTCCGCCGCGTCCCGCTCGCTAATCTTGGACATCGCGAAACCGACATGAATAAGAACCCAATCTCCGGGAACGGGATGCTCATCGACGAGCAGCCCCAAATCCACGCGCCGCCTTACACCATTGACGTCGACAAGCGCGAGCGTCGCTTGGTCGGCCACCATCTCGACGATCTTACCGGGAATCGCTAGACACATTGGCGACGATGTCGAATGTACACTTGAGCTCATCCTTTGCCTTGACCGCCCCACCTGCGGCGCTCACGAGCTTGATCCCGTAATCGGTTTGCTTTACCCCAAACTCCCCGTAGGCCCGCAATGTGGCCGGACTGACAATCGCTCGGGCGTTGACAGGCTGCCGGCGCGAAGCGCCGTGCAGCGCGAGATTGCCCGCCAGGGCAACATCGAACTGCCCATCGCCATTCCGTTTCGTCGTGGTGACGGATGCCGGCGAGTCGTACGAGATTGTCGGGTATTTCGACACTTCGAGCACCTGATCCCGCATGATGCTCTCGATCTCCTCCCGATCGCGACTGCTGACGTCGTCGATCAGCTCCAACGAAGCCCCGGTGATCGAGAGTCTCAAAGACGCATCAGCACCCGATTCCGGATCGATATTAGCCTCCCCTTCATACTGCCGAACCGCAAATGTCGGATTATGCGCCAGCGCCGAGAGCATCCCGGCGGCAAACGCCTTGATCGTGAACTTGCTCACGCCAACCTCGATCCTATACCTCACATAGCTCTGAGCTTCAGATATCGGGCCACATCAGGCACCGCATTCTGGATCAGGTCGGCGGGCCGTATCTGCCCCAACAATTGCCGAACGCTCCGGTTCGACAAGATCAACCCGGCGCCGAGCACCGCCAGCGCCACTCCACCGAACAGGAGCATGGTGTCCCGATCCCCCGCGTCGCCATCCTCGACTGCTCTCATGGCTCCCCTCCGCTCAAGAATTTCGCGATCAGCAACTCCACGACGGTCGCGGCCTGCACGACGGCGGCCTCTACGTCGGGACTCAGCCCCATCTGCCCTTCCGGCGGCCCCAGCGTGACCGGCTCACACCCAACGATCAGCACGTTCTTCAACGTCGCGCCTTGCGCCCTCGCCAGCCGCAACACATGCAGAGGATGCATATCATGCGCATCAAACGTCGCCGAGTCGCTCTCGTGCTCGATGTCGGGCTCGATGACAAAGACGTCTCCGGGAGTCTTCCCCCATGGACACGCGTCGACGAGGATGACGTGGTCGTACCCATCCATGAGGGCAAACGCGAGATCGTACCCTCGTATGCCAAAATCGACGACGTTCACACCAGCGGGGAACTCGCGACGGCAACTGAGGTGCCTGACGACCTCCACCCCAAACCCGTCGTCCCCCAAGAAGATGTTGCCGACCCCGGCCACGAGAATCCGCGGCGGCGCTGGCTCCGGCGGCTCGGCCGCCGCCTCCACAAACTCCAACTCGCCCGGCGCAAAGAAGAAGCGATGCGCCGGCGCACGCGGCCCGAGCGCTCGGCCCGGATCGTCGTCGAGCACGACCACGACGTGCTCCTGCCCGGCGTAGTCCCGCTCGATGGATGCCACGCGCGCGAACTGACCCGCCAGCGCGAGATCGAAAATATCCCCCCGCACTCTGGGCTGAAGCCGTACGCGATCCCCGGGCTGCAGCGTGGTCATACAGGTCTCATGGTCCCATGCAGCTTCATGAGCTGCTCGGCCGCGAGGGATTGCGTGCGCTCCAACAGCGCGCGACCCCTCTCGTCGGACGCGCGTATCTCGCGCTGCTCCTCGTCGCTCAGCGTCAGGATCCGGAGCGACAGGATCTCATCGATCTCCGTGCTATCGTAGAGATCCCCGGGACTCTCGTCCGCGATCTCCGGATAGTCGTACACGATGATGGGAGACGACAGCATGATCTGATGCTGTCCGCGCGGACCCGCCAGCACCGGCCACGTCCCAATATTCTTGCACTCGCCAGCCGTCGCTTTGAAAATCGCCGGTGGGTCGATCATCGAGAAGAACTCGCCGTTCGACACGCCAAGGATCGTGTGCGTCGCCGCCATCGAGTGCCCGGACTCGGGCGTCGTGTTGACGATCCGCACGCGGACTCTCAACGTACGGTCGGCGTACCGAATGGTGGACACCTCGACCACGCCACTCAACGACGCCCACGCGAACGGCGTCGCACCCATCGCGCTGGTCGTCACCTCGCGCTCGACCGGATCGGGCGTGAGCTCGATGAACCGCACGCGCACATCGAACGTGGTCGCCGCATCACCCATGACGAGACACTCGGTCTGCATAGAATCGCCAGGCGCGATGATGCCGAAGGTGAACGGCTGGCGATTCTTGAGCGCCGATGGACGATACGGGTAGAGCAGGTACCCTTCGTAGAGCAACACATTGGCGACTTTGTCGACGTCAGTGATGGTCATACGCGCGTCACCTCCTCCATCACTTGCTCCCACGTGGGAATGCCGCGAGCGATCTTGAACCGGTAGAGCCGCTCGAAGATGTCCCGCCGGAGCGCCAACCAGGCGAGGTTCGGATAGTACTGGTCCATGAGATCCTTCCAGACCTTCACGGGAAGCCGGAACTTCGCCTCACGGTCCCAGGGGATCGGCGCGACTTGCAGCGCCCCAGCCGCATCCTGATAGAACACGCTGCCGCTGAACAGAAACGTGAGCGGCACCTCGCCCTCGGCGAGCGCATAGAAGTACTTGGTCGCCGCGACGTTGAAGTCGAACGTGCACGGCACGGGCATCTCCACCGTGGTCTCGCGAGTGAACGACGGCACGATGACACCCACGTGCGTCCACAAGAGGCTCTTGAGCGTCGAGCCCCACCGATCCCGCTCGCCGAAGAGATCGCGGAGCTTCGCCGCTTCCTCGCTATCGTACTGGCGGCGCACGACGTCGAGCTGGATCTGACACCGCAGGACCACGGTGTGGACCGCCTCGTCAGCCGGCCGGTTCGTCACCCGCAGCGCGAAGCCCAACATCGGTACGAGAGCAAACGGCGTCACTGACGCACTCTCGACGGCAAACGATAGATCAGGCACGACGCCTCAGCTCGTTGAAGAAGTCCGCGATCGCCACCCACACCTGCGTTCCCCCCGAGAGCCCCTTCCACTGTGTTCTGATCAATCCCACCAGCCGGTAGCACTGATCGATCGGGGCCACGAAATACTCCGGCACGCTGCGATTCACGAGCAGGGCTTCGACGTCAGCGGCCAGCCCAATATCCTCCCACGCCTCGAGGTCGAGCGCGGACTCCGTCGCCCCAGCCGGGCTCGGATAGTACGCCACCACACGCCCGTGCGGCGTGGAGTTCACGAAGAACGCGAGATTGATCGGGATCCCGAGCGCGTCCCATTGCGCGTTGCTCATCTGAAAGTCGCTCAAGAGCCGCACACGCCGGGGCACGCGCTTCCGCGTCGTCGTCCGCTCGAACAGCACCGCGCACGCGCCACACGCACAGATCAGCCGTCGCTCGCCCACCTCGAGCAGATGCTCGTGGTCGTTGTGCAATTCGGTCCCACACAACTCACACCGCTCGGTCGCCCGCGAACGGGCATTGAACTGGCGCAGGCGATTGAACGCGGTCGCGCCCACTAGCGCCTGCGCTCCAGCATCACCAGCGGCTCCTGGCGTTCGACGACGATCGAGTCGACATCGGGCGCGGCCTCTCGCAGCGCATCCTCGATGGTGCGGACGAGCGACGTCGGGCCGTCGACCCGCACGTGCGCCGATGAGTCATCGACGCGTAAGATCTCGACCTTTCCCTCGTGCGTCCGCAGCGCCTCTCGCACCCGCGTGGCGGCGTCCCACGGATGCAGGTCATGCAGCAACAGCAGCGTGCGCACGGTCGGATCCCGCGCGAACCGCTCCAGCAGCGCCTCGCCAGGCGCCCCGCTCGCGCGCGTCAGATCGAGGAGGCGTCCGAGTCCGGCGGCATGGAGCTCCATCACGCCCTGCAACAGTTCCTTCGACAGGGCTTTCGAGGCCGGATCAGTCCCGGCCTCGAGCTGCTCGACGAGCTCCGCGATCCGCTCGATCAAGGTTGTATCCCGAACATCGGCGTATGATGCGTCTCCAACGTCTTACCGTTGCCGAGATACATGTGGACGCCGCACGGCAGACAAGGGTCGAAGCTCCGCACGGCGCGCATGATGTCGATGCCCTTGAACTTATCCGGCCCGTTCTCCTCGAAGATCGGCGTGTTCTGCACGGCATCCTCGTACGGTCCCGGCGTCCCATAGACGTCGCGCACGCTGCCGTTCCACGGCGTCGGCGGATACGGGTGGTAGTTGGCGATCTTGCCTTCGCGGATCACGACGTGATGCGACAGCACGCCGCGAACGGCCTCGTGGAATCCGCACGCGATGGCCTCGTCGGGCACCTTGAACTCGCTCCACGTCCTGGTGCGTCCCGCATGGAGCTCGGCCAGCGCCTTCTCCACGAAGTAGTACGCGCAGGCGCACGCATACGCCTGGAAGTACGTGCGTGCGCGGTCACGCTCCAGCGCGTTGCTCCATTTCGGGATCTTCCACTCGAACTCCGTCTCGGGCAGCGTCGCGGTCTTCGGCAGATAGATCTTGACGCTCTTGCCGGTCGCTTTCACGTACCCGATATCAACCAGCCCCGCGAGCGCGGTCGCCCAGAATCTGGCGATCGGTCCGCCGCCGGTATCGAGCGCCAAATAGTCTTTGCCATCGAACCACCGCGGCGACATGGTCCAGCTGTACTTGTCATCGAAGTCGCGCTTCTGCGGACGCGGTATGGTGGTCTGGTTCCATGGGTGCCGCTGATCGACCGGGTTCCCGAGGGGGTCCTGCCGTACAAACGTCTCACTATTCTGCCAATCATCGTAGAACGAATGCCCGAGGAGTATCCTGATGCCCAGGTTGATATCGACCAGATCATGGGTCACCAACTTCCCGTCGACCACAACGCCGGGCGTGACATACATGGCATCGCCCCACGTCGACATCTTCTTGTACGTGTAATCACACGCATCGGGATTGTTGAACGACCCCCAACACCCGAGCAACGTCCGCCGATATCCAACCTTCTCATATCCAGGCAGCGCTTCATAGAAGAAGTCGAACAGGTCGTCGTGCAGCGGCACGACTTTCTTCATGAACTCGGCGTACCGCGCTAGCCTGACCAGATAATCCGTAAAGAGTTGGATGGTAGGCACGGTCCCAACGCCGCCGGGATACAGCGTCGACGGATGGACATGCCGCCCTTCCATGAGACAAAACATCTCACGGGTATATCGAGAGACCTGCAGCGTCTCGAGATAAAACGACCCGGTGAAGGGATTCAGCGCGGTCATGATATCCGCGATGGTCCGGAACCCGTGCTGCGCAGCGTGCGGCGACTCGGTCTTCTTGGCCTTTTCCCACACGCCGGGATTCGTGGCGCGAACCATCTGCTCGCAGAAGTCGACGCCGACCAGGTTATCCTGGAAGATGTTGTGATCGAACATGTACTCGGCCGCTTCGCCGAGGTTGACGATCCACTCGCCGAGCGCGGGCGGCTTGACGCCAAATGCCATGTTCTGCGCATACATGGCGCAGGTCGCGTGATTATCGCCGCAGATCCCGCAGATGCGACTCGTGATGAAATGCGAGTCGCGCGGGTCTTTGCCTTTCATGAAAATGCTATAGCCGCGGAAGATGGACGACGTGCTATGGCACTCCGCGACTTCTCTGTTCTCGAAGTCGATCTTGGTGAAGATGCCGAGGCTCCCCACGATGCGTGTGATGGGATCCCAGTTCATCTCCACGAGCTTGCGCGATTTCCCCTCGCTGCCAGCGCGCCCCGTGGGGGCAACAGTTGTCATATTGTCCTCAAGCCCTGGGGTGATATCCCGTGGTCAACTCTCCCCGCGGGTGGCGCCACTTGGGTTCTTTATTGAGCGTGGTATTGGTGAACGATCGCAACGCCCGAATCGTCCGCCCGTAAATGCTGATGCTCGCCGCCGAGACCTTGGCCCCGGGGGGCTCATCCATGAACGGCATGAACTTGTCGGGGAATCCAGGCATGGTGCACCCGATGCAAATGCCGCCGACGTTGGGACACCCGCCGATGCCGGCCATCCATCCGCGCTTGGGCACGTTGCAGTTCACGACCGGCCCCCAGCATCCGAGCTTGACGATGCACTTGGGCGAGCCATACTCGGTCGCGAAATCCCCTTGCTCGTAATACCCAGCCCGATCGCACCCTTCGTGCACGGTCTTGCCGAAAAGCCACAACGGGCGCAGCTGATCATCGAGCGGGATCATGGGTGCCAGACCCGCGACCTGATACAATAAGTAGAGCACCGTCTCCATGAAGTTGTCGGGCTGCACCGGACACCCGGGCACATTCACGATCGGCACACCGGCCTTCGACCGCCAATCCCATCCGAGATAGTCCGCGAGTCCCATGCACCCCGTCGGGTTGCCGGACATCGCGTGGATGCCACCGTACGTCGCGCAGGTCCCGATCGCGACCGCCGCCAACGCTTTGGGTGCGAGGCGATCGATCCATTCCGTCGTCTTGATCGGTTGCCCAGTCTTGGAATCAGTGCCGAGCGCGGCCCAGTACCCGTCGGGTCCGTGGATTTTCTCGTTCGGGATCGAGCCTTCAACGACGAGCACGAACGGGTCGAGCTTTCCTTGTTCGGCTTGATACCAGAACTTCATGAAATCCGAGCCGTTCTCAACCGCGAGAACGGGGTTGTGCAAATGGACCTTGGGCAAACCGGGAATCGCGCCGAGCAGAACGTCCTCAATGCTCGGCTGTGTCGCCGCGGTGATCGAGACCGTATCGCCATCGCACCCCAGGCCGGCGGTCATCCAGACGATGTGGATCTCGGGTACCGGCGTAGTCCGCTGCGTCTTGCGGCCATAAGGCACGGTGTCGGGCATAGCCCCTCGATGCGCGTGTGGTGGCATTTGAGATACCCACACGCACGTACCGCAACAAGCGGGGCAAGCCCGCGATTGCCTAGGGGAATCCCTTAGGTCGAATCGCTACTCAATCACTGCTCAGCCGCCACTCGATCGCACGCTGCATCAGCGCGCGTGCGCTCGGGAGCGACAGCTTGTCCTTGATGTGCGCTTGATACGATTCGACAGTCTTGATGCTCAAATGCAGTTGCTCGGCGATCTCGCGCGTCCCGTGGCCGTCGCCGATGAGCCTGAACACCTCGAGCTCGCGGTCGCTGAGCGTCGCCACGAGGCTCTGCGGCGAGTGGGTTTGTTTCGAGACGAGCTGTTGCAGCATCGTGTTCGCGATGCGATCGCTGACGTAGACCTCGTGGCGCAGAATGCGGCGGATCGCCACGAGCACCCGCTCGGTAGCTTCCTGCTTCATGATGTAGCCGTTCGCCCCGGCCCGCAGGGCTCGCTCCGCGTAGAGCGACTCATCGTGCATCGACAAGACGAGAATGGGCAAGTTCGTGTCGTTCGCCCGAATGCTCTTCAAGAGGTCGAGTCCGTCGGGCCCATTGAGCGAGATATCGAGCACCAGGACGTCGGGATTCAGCGCGGCAAGCGCGGCGGGGACCGGCCAGGCTGCCTCGGCCTCGCCGCAGACGACGAGATCCGGCTCCTGGTTAATGAGCAGCGTCAGGCCCTGTCGGACGATCGGGTGATCGTCGACGAGAAAGACGCGATGCCGCTCGCTCACGCGCGCAGCGGGAATCGGCACGAGACCACGGTCCCGCGCTCCGGCCCGCGCCGCACCTCGACCGATCCGCCGACCAAATTCGCGCGATATCGCATGATATGAAGCCCCAGTCCGCTTCGGCTCGGCAATGTGTCGGGCAATCCCACCCCATCATCCTCGATAGTGATATTGCCCTCCTCCACCGTTCGCCGCAACGAAACGCATACGCGCGTCGGCTTGGCGTGGCGGATGGCATTGTTCACGGCCTCTTGCACGATGTGATACACCTGCGTTGCCACTCTCACATCGGGCACCTCGATAGGCTCATTGCACCGTATTTCACAAGGGATGCGAAAGAGGTCCTCGACTTCTCCTGCCCACCGCTTGAGCGCGGCGAGCAGACCTTCGGCGTCCGACAACACCGGCAGCAGGCCCCGGGACAGCTCGCGAGTCTTATTGATGGCTTCGTTGACGAGCCGGACGATCTTGGCGGCATCCGCCGGCTCGGCCATCTGCCCATCGGCGAGCTTCTGCTCCAGGACCTTCGACATGAAGGCAATGCCCGTGAGGTGCTGGCCGAGGCCGTCGTGCAGATCCTGTGCGATCTGCCGCTGCACGGTGGTGCTGACATCGAGGATGGCCTCTTCCATCCGCTTGCGCTCCGTGATGTCGATCCCGGTCGCGATCACCGAGCCGGGGGACAGCGTCGTGC